>Ga0182004_10000175_pt1 | contig 31090 bp, 25 predicted proteins | sample Sormic07211540_1_FD_120479 | JGI IMG/M metagenome (GOLD analysis project Ga0182004, IMG submission 120479) | Endophyte microbial communities from Sorghum bicolor roots, Mead, Nebraska, USA - 072115-40_1 MetaG | ecosystem: Host-associated > Plants > Roots > Unclassified | place: USA: Nebraska...
ATATATATAGATGCTTTTCATGAATGCATGTCTGAAGCTATATCTTAGACGAGTTGTGTTAACACGTGTTTGTAGTACATGTTTATTATAGATGTGTGTTGATCTTACCAGGTCGGCGACTAAGGTTGGACGAAAACTTGTAACTCGCTAGCTCGCTCGACTTGCTCGTTAGTGGCTCGGCTCGAGCTCGACTCCTTTTGTAATGAGCTAGCTCGTTTTATAACGAGCCAGCTCGAGCTGGCTCATGAGTTGCTCACGAGCCATAACGAGCCAGTCAATCATCACATCAGCAACTAAAATTAGCTCGACCATATGCTCATACATTTCAGTAGCTCGACCTAGCCCATTCGTGAAACCTTAACTTTATCCTTCAATGTATAATTCTTAAACTTTATGAGCATGAATATCATATAGTCATGATCTTGATCGTAATGGGTTGGCTAGACAAAACTCTAGTTTATTTGTTGAACGTTAAAGCTATAAGTAGTTTGTTTAGTTTATTTTAGGTATGCATGTGATATATTTATTGCTCAATTGTTTTTATAAATTTATAGTCTCTCTAGGCTGTGTTTCTATGATTTGGTTGACAAGTCAAATGAGCTAGCTCGAGCTCGCTAACGAGCCGAGCCAAGCCAGTCTTTTAGCTCGTTTGTATAACGAGCCATAACAAGACGAGCTATAATGAGCCGAGTCACTAATAAGCCGAGTTGGCTCGATATCTATCCCTATCGGTGACCCCCCATTGACGACTTTACTATACACGCATGTCACTATAACACGTCTATAGTAGTGCTACTGCAGATGCACGTACGTCATGGCATCTGTAGAGGAGGTGTTAACATCTGTAGAGGAGGTGTGAATTTAACGCTTTTTCACATAGTGTCTTTTATCCAATTGAGCTCAACATTTTTTGTGGTCTATTTTGGGTGCTCCTTGCTAAGAAAAATATTAAAAGAACAAAAGGAAGGAAAAAATGTTTGGACCAAAAAAGAAAAGAAAAAATAGCAAAAGAGAAGAGATGAAAAGGAGCACATAAGGAAAACTTAATAGCCCTATTGTTTTTGATGCCTTTTGTCTTGTCTGTATTTCCACTGCTATCTTTCATACTTGTTTTTATTCATACCTATTTCACTCTCTGGTTTATCACAATTGGTGCTAGAAACACGTATAGGTCAGCAACTAGTATAAGTGCTCTGGATATTTATTAAATATTGGTACCTGTTACTAAATTGTGCCACATACATATATTGGTTCTTTGTATGCCTTCCAAGCTCCATATATTTACTCCAGATATGTACAAAAAATGATCCTTGCAATCTTGATGTCATGCCCTTACAGGCATCATGAACTAGCCACCGGTTGTTTCATCCACTATTTTGTGTTCGTAAGAATCTTGTAAGAACTTGGTAAAACATGTGAGAGTGTGTTTCTACCAACACATATAATAGTTGAGAGGAATTTCTTTTGATTTCTAACATTATCATACAATGAGTTTCTATTTAATAGTGAATTGTAGGAAATCATGGCCCAGATGTGTTTGCAAGGATAGACCACATGATGAACAATCTACCATCACATATTGATTATAATCATCAAGGTATAAGAGGTAAATTTACCATAACATATTTTGTTGTATCTTATGATGGAGAAGCATATTTAGACCATCATTAGTATAAGTTTACCTCAACTAGGTACTAGAAAGGATGGAGCAAGCATTTATGAAGATCGAGACCGTGATAAGCAGGCAAGTGGCTACTTCGCTGATGCAGCAGCAACATCTTCGCCACACCACCCACATCCATTTAGCAGTCTAGTAAAAATTTAATCCATGCTAAAATTGTACAATTTGATAGAGAGAGTGCTACTAGTGAGAATGAAGAGATTGAACTAAATCTAAAAATCACCAAATACCTAAATTGAAAGATTCTTTTATGCTTGCTATTAATTTTGACATTTCTAAAATTGGTGGTGATGTGCTGAGTTTGTCCACCACTCAAGCTATAATAGAGCTACATTTAGTGGGCATTAAATATGAATTACCTTTGTTATAAAATTGTTATGCTATTGATTGTGATAAATAAGAGTTGTGTAATAGTGTTTCTATTATACATATGCCACAACTAGTGAATGAGATTGATTCTTTTATTTTAGAAAAATACTTATGCTAAATTAAACAATTACTTCCAATTGCCAGTGAACAAGATGAACTAAAATTGTTGACTTCTTTAAATACTTTGGGATATATTGAGTTTGACATTCTATGCGCTCTAAGTAGTTTGAGAAAGAAATTTTTATGCGTGGAACAAATATAGTTGTAATAGAGAGTATATGGTATACCGAGTTTATATTTGTTCGTATCAGGAATCTTCTTTTGTGGTGCAACAATATGATCAATTAGAGAGTTGCAATACCTATAATCACATCATGTCGAGGTCCCCAAGTATTGCTATAAAGAAACATGTTAAATTTTCAGAAGGGAAGCAATATTGGCTACTACCTAATCTGTCCTCCAACAAAGCTCAAATCAAGGACAGTTTATTGTTAAGAAGGGGATGATGATGAGGACATGACACCTTGAGATACTACCATGATTATAGGGTACGCTTGTTCCTAAATTTGTAAAGTGATTTTGGGTATAATTCACTTGGTTCCATATATATATGGAATTATTTGATTGTACGTACAGTGTCAAAGTGCAAGTCCATGAAAGTTAAACTTTTGGTTCGTCGGTAGCCCAACAATGCTTCATTAGAAAAGCCATAACTTATCCATCCAAAGTGCAATGAAGGTGAATGAGCACTTGATGGAAAGTAAGCTTTCACATAATCTGGTCCCACCTCAAATCACATCGATAAAGCCTTCGAATCATTAGGATATTCTATCGTTGATTCTGCCGAGAGGTACATCGTCAGCTTGTTTTTCATCCTTGGGACTCTAGTCCAAGTGGGAGCACGCCTCAAGGAGATGGTGAACCCACCAAGGAAGCTCTTGTACATCCTCCTCCTTGGCCATCCCCTTAGGAAGCCATCAAGGGCGTCCACGCCAAGCCGGAGGCCCAGTCCAACTCGAGTTCGAGTCTACCTCAACTTTCAAGACCAGTCTTCGATAAAACAGACTTACAGGACACATTTGGACTTTGTTTTCGATGATCCATATATGGATGGAGAGATAATTTTATAAGCTAACCAATGACTTTGGTTTTAGACCTAAATTTCATCGGAGTCAATAGGAATGGTTGAAAGAATTTGACATAATGGTGCTACATCGCTGTCTTTTGGGTCATTGGACCTTGTAATGTGTTGGGGCACCTTATGGATGTGAAGAGGTGTCCTTGGACACCCCTTAGACTATATAATCAGTAACCGCCACCTATATTAGGGTTTTAGTTTTGCTTTAGGTCAATCTGTCCAGTCACCATTATCGGCTTGCGAGACCCTAACTTTAAGTGCTTAATCATATATCTGTAATGTCACTTCAATTCGAGTTGTGTTTATCTTGTTCTTACTTGTGTTCTTCGATTCACAGCTGGGATTAGCATTCGTGGCAAGGTCAACTGGATTGTGACACGATTGATAACCAGAGGAGACGTGGAGCTAAAGTTGCAGGGTTCGAGTCTTTGTGATCTAAAGTCGGATCGATGTGTCGCTTCCGACCAAATTCGATATTATCTTGAACCTGACGATCGGGAACCTCGTCCCCATCCGTGGTAGTGTTTGACAAGATTTAAAACTTTATAATGAAAACTTTTTTCATTTGAATTCACTTAATAAACAAAATAGTCCATACAAGATTATAAAATATTTATATAAATGATAGAATCATATATGTACTCACAATTGATTGTGTGATGTAATGGTAAGAAGATGTTATTGTTGAATCATTGGTCCGCAGATTTGAGTCTTGAGAAATGATTATTTTTTTTATTTTTTGTTTTCTAGTACCCTATGGAGGCGGATTGCACTTGATTATTTGTTTTCTGAAACCATTAACAGAGGCGGAGCCTCTTAAGACCGATTTCCATGTTCGAACCGCTTGATTTTTTGTTTTTTGGCTTTCTAGAAACTATTAATGGATCCAAGTGTCTCTAAAAATCAATTTTCGGAGCCTAAAGCCATCCGTTAATCAATTTTTAGAGATGGGCATTCTAACCACCTTTGTAAATAGCAATCAGTAAGAGCATCCCCAACCGTTTTGCAAATAGGCTTTGCATTCATGTATTTGCAAAAAAAAAATTTTAAAAACACCTATCCAACGGTTTGGCATTTGGATTTTGCAATTTTGTTAACTTGGTAAAAAGAGGGAAAGAATTGGCATATATGCCAAGCCTGTTCACACTTGGCATTGGAAAACTGGCGCGAAGTCCGCGCGCGGCTACGGGTTGAGGTCGCGCGAGTTTGGCGACATCCCGCCGGCAGACTTTCCTGTGAACTGTCCATCGGTCTTCTATCAACACTAGGTACTCCAACGATGCCCTCCCAATTGTTTGTGTTTTTGCCTATCGGTCTTCCATCAACGTCGGGTACTCCATCAATGCCATTCGGATCGTTTTTGCCGGCAAAGACTCCAACCGCCAAACTCTGAGCGGCCATGCACAAACGCCGCTACCTCAGCGCCTCGGCGGGAATAAATTTGCCGCGAATATTCACTGACGCGCGGTGAGGAGAAAAGCTCGACAAAAAAATTATGTGGGTCCATAATTTTCTTTTTTTTGCCAAGTGATAGATGCTAAACCATTGCAGATTGCCTCTTTTCACCTTTACCATATTTTTTTTTGAGACTTGGCAAACTTTCTCATTTGCCAAACCAATTATGCAAAACGGTTGGGATGCTCTAATGACCTTTGGTTAGAGTCTTAGACTTGTTACAGATGGATGACTTGCCTGCCTCTAAAAGTAAAAAGGTACTCATATCCCAAAAACTATATTGTAGTAGTGATCCATCCGAAAAAGAATGGAACTCTCATATTTTGGAGGAGTCAACAATATTACATTTGACTAAATATATAAAAAATATACTAATATTTACGACGAGTAACAAGTATCATTAGACTATGTATGAATCATATGTTTATAATATACATATTTGAAAATATAAATATTGGTATATTTTTTAATAACTCAACTTAAGATAGATTTAATTTTTTTTTTTGGTGACGGAGGGAGCATATCAAACAATTGGACTGGTTCTCACCGGCACCAGCACCATCCACCGTGCGTCCATGCCCTGGTAGAAAGCTGGGAGCACCAGCACGGCAGCATACCACCACCACCGCGTCGCGATGCTGGATGCAGTGCGTCGTCCAGGTGGCGAACAGGCGGCGGAATAGTTTCTCGTGTTCCCTCCTGCCGCCTTCAAAATTCCCTCCTTTCTCCTTGTTGGCTTCCTCTTCCAGGAATCGGCCGACGAGACGACCCGACACTCCACTATATATGGCTTGGCAACAACTTGTTAAAGGATGGAGTCATGGAGAGATCGTTTCAGGCAGTCCTCGCTCTTTGGATTCTCAAAGACCATACACTTACAGTCGCCTTGCGCTAGCTGTCCATGGATGGAGATCGATCGAGGAGATGATCAACTGGCCGGGAACTCTATCATTGTTGTCTTCCATCATCAGGTTTTCGCATTCCTTTCAGAATCGAATTATATACTAGCTATCTGCCTATCTGTGTTCTGAGATGGATGACCGGGCGCCTGAATAATTATTGGCTTCCTCGTTGCCTGTCTCTACCTGCTAGCTATTGGAATAGTTCAGTTCTTGGCTAGTCAATTTCTCGTCTCTGTTTGTGTCGTCTGTTTGTCGTGAGGTTACGGATAAGGATTTCAGCGCCACACCACTTGTATATATCGTCGGACGCTGCTGGACTGACACAGTGACACAAGTTGAAGCTAACACTGCACAGCACATGCCGGGAGGCGGGAGCCGAGCTTACACTTGCTGACTTGCAGTGCCCACGACACGACTACGAGTGACCACGGGCCGGGACCCCTCTACTCGGTGCTGGAGCTGGACTGGTAGCCCCATTGCTCAACCATGCCTGCCAGAAGCATGTCATTTCGCTCTCACTAGCAGTCCGGACTACGGACATCGAGTAGCGTACAAACCCAATTAAAATTCTTCTTGCTCGCCCCATCTCAATCAAATGGAGTTATGGAGTAATATCTTTTGTCAATGGCCTCCCAATGCCAGAAAAATGGCGAGGACTATCTGTTCTCTGGACGATCAAATCAACTGCCCCTGATGAAATGGCCATTTGCAATAGTTGTGTGCTCACCCTCATGATCAACATTATTGGGCGCCTACGTCTACACTGCATACGGATTATTCAGCTTATCTGCACAAGACATAAACTTTTGAATTGGAACGTAGCATGTCGTCCGTGCAGTGTATCCGTCCTTGTCGATCTGGGCACAGGACATCCATCTGCTTCTACTTTGTTCCCTTCCTTTTGTCTTGCGAGAGCGAGACCATAGCTATATGTACCTGCTACTCCATCTTCTGTTTGCTTATGTCTGTCAAGTTCCCGGCTTTGGATCATCTATATGCATGCATGCTTTCGTTGGGTGTGCAGTACGCACATTCATGCTGCTGCCATACCGTACGTGGACATATGAACATTGATCAACAGCCCATTTTGATGTTGCTCATCGTCATCTCTACAGTCTGTACTGTGATTGCCATTGTTATTGTTAATAAACTCATATATAACTAAATATGAAGCCTAACATTGGCAGCAGTTATGCTGCCTGTAATCTGACAGCAACCATGCATGACGACAGAATATTGTTTGCAAGACAATATGCCAGTAAAGGATGCAGTACAAAGAGTATCCCTGTTCAGGCTCAAGCTAGAAAGAAACCTGGACTGATCGACACCATCAAGTGATGCCTGAGGACAAGATTCCCAGCTGCAAAAGGCAGGGCACATGGGTTGGCTTTTGCTAGCGATGTTTCGGTTGTTCCGAGTCGGTAGGCTACTTTCTAAGAGGTTGCTCATCACCTCATCATGCCTGGTCTGGATCAAAGCAATGAGAGGGCCGGGGGAACCTCCTTTGATTCCAGCATGCATAAGCATTGCACACCAATCATTTGTTGGATCATACATACTGGAACTGGCAGCCAGACATTCTCCTGGCTCTGAATTATGGCTAACATATGCGCCTCTTCCTCTATATAAATTATGAAATGAATTTTGGCAGAGTTTCAAAATGGTTGGTTGTCAAAAAGCAAACAAAAAAAACATTGCTGCTGATTGAACAGAGATAATATGCACGATGACATCACCGAAGCCTGAACTACGCCTAAATACAGAACCCAGGACCAACGCAAGAAATGAAAAAAAGGAAAATTAACTTGCTGTAGCGGCACAGTAAGATCCTTTGTGCCGATGGAGTGCCGACATCTTGGCCTGGTATTGGAATTGGCAGCATCGACACACTGTGCGTGCCATGTCTAGCTGTGTCTCTTCCCTTTCAGCTTGTATAGGCCGCAGCTGTTCATGGGTAAGAGTGATGGCTGAGGAATATAACCGTGCAGGAATCTGCTGACGCTTACTGCCCCTACTCCTGCTCGTCTCTGGGTGACCATCTTTACAGGGCTGCTATCCACCCTTCACTGTCTGATTGTCTATCAGACTATCACTACTGTCTGCCGTACGTATTTGGCATGCATGCTTTCATGCTTTGGATCAAGCATGCATGGTCCAGATCTGGCCTGCTTTCACGATGGATATGGCACGGCAGCTCTAACTCTAAGGTAGTCCGATCCTAAGTTTGGAAAGACGGATTTCCTATCTGTTTATTTTTTTTAAAGATAACGGAAGAATATCCAGCTTCATCCCCACGAGTGAGGAATGAAACTTTATATTTCATATAAAACACAGACAGAATTCACGAATTACAAACTAACCACTCTGAATTCTTTGTAAGAGGTCCCAGATCAAGAAGCAAGCAAAGCAGCATGTGTTGCGCAAGCAAAAGCGGCCAACAGTGAGGCCAACTTATCCTTCCAAATTGTACACCACTAGCTAAAGCTAAACTGCTGGCTAGATTCCCTTTCGCTCTCCTTTTAGGCTGGCTCAAGCTCAAACGATGCAGTATGTATTAATTGTGCGAGAAAGCAAGAGATCGAAGAACATTGATCTGCTCTCGATCTGTCTTTTCCCTTTATCTATGATGATGCGATCTTTTTTTTTTTGACAATATATGATGATGCGATCGAAGCCTGCATTAACTGATGGCACAAAAACACTCATAAACAAAGGTCTTAACAGCCAACTAATGTAATGTAATACTAGTAGTACACTATATAGTCACGGTAGCTATGACGACAACATGCATGGCGTGCTGATTTATTAAGGGTGGAAGCGCTGCATGCAGGCGTGGCAAGTGATCTCGAGCGCGGCGGCGGAGCCGGCGGCGATCCGGCGCGCGGCCATGGCCTTGACGCGCTCCACCTTCTCCACCTCGCCGCGGGCGCGCTCCCAGATGGCCCGCGCCCGCGCGAACTCCCGCTCCGCCAGCTCCAGCTCCCGCCGCGCCAGCTCCATCACGCGCTCCGCGTACGCCCGCTCCGCCGACGCCATCCGGGCTTGCTCCGCCGCCTGCTGCTTCAGCGCCTGCACGTCCGCCGACGCCGCCACCCTCTTGCTCCGGTCAGCAGCCGTAGTGTCTCGTCCTTGACGATCTGCTGCCCGTGGCGTCGGTGGCCCAATGCTGATGGACAGGCTCAGGTCCAGCTGCGGGTGGTGATGGTCAGAGGGGCTGGCGACCGGTGGCCCGGGGGAATGGAGGAAGGCAGCGTTCAGAGGTGTGGTTGTGGGGAGGAGGAGAAACTGGAGCTCCTTCTCGCCGTGCTGGGGCTCCATGGCTGCTGAGAAGAGGGGAGTGAGCATGGCAGTGGGCAGTGGTGATCTTAGTGATTGCTTGGGCTGCTAAGCTGTGATATATGGATATCTTTATACGATAGCGTGGATGTTGATTTTACCAGAAGGCCCTCGCCATTCCTCGCGCGCGGCTGGCCTGCTGCTACTGCTCATGGGTACTATGCAAGTGGGTTCCTCGTGCCATGGAATGTCGAAACCTTCTTTTTGATGTATATATATATGTCATCATCTCACTTTTCGTCTTCTCCTATAGTAGACACGGGTGTGCTTATAGATGGCCCAATGGGCTGCCCGACACGGCACGACATGGGCCTAGCCAAGTAATGGGCTGATGGTTGTAGATCTGATCCAGCAAGGAGACTAGGCGAGTAGAGCTGTGAAGGGAGGAGCCTAGGAGGAGGGGTTGATCGTTAGAGATGAGCTGTTACGACGATGGGGTGCTCTGCTCTAGGATATTAAGAGGTGCGAGTAGAGCTATGAAGGGAGAAGATGAGGAGGAAGGGTCAATAGAGAGATGAGAAATTGTGACAGAGAACTACTTTGCAGCGTCAAGCTAGGGTTAAGCTGAACGGAGGAGGGAGAGCCAAGTGGGGGTATTTATATGGCAAGCAGCGATGACAGAGGCTGGGCATGTGAGAGTTTTGGCCAGGTCATGCCGACCATTATTTAGGACTAGATTGGACTGGCATGCTAGGTCGAGGGAGGTGGCCCAAGCACGGCTCCATCCACAGTCATGCCAGAACGGCATAGGCCCAACAACTATTGGGTCGGGCCAAAACCTTGAGCCATGGGCCATGGGCCTTTTGTACATCTATAAGTGTGCCATTAAATTATATTTTGACCATGTAATAAAGGTTTGTTTGTCAAGATTTTTTCTAATTCCACTTTCACAATATGTAGAAAGCTTACAAAAATTCATGGTACAAACACAAACAACCATAATTTGCCAAACAATTTCCCAAGAAACATAAGTCCAATTAGATAAATGCATAACAATTTTCAAGAAACAATACAATATTCCTACCAAACGGGCCTTACTTCACACCTTTTTAAGTTAGAGAAAATTTAAAAACCATCATGTGTGTCACTTGACTTTTGACATATCCCCCCTAAGATGCTTTTATTCAACACGCTACACTTTCGCTTATTTGATTTCACCTATTCTCCATGATGTAAAGCCATACATGCATGCTATGTTGTCCAGAACAACATTTGTTTGGATGACTGTAATTTTCTTATTCATCATTATGTTGTCATGAAAAAGAAATTGTGGATAGTTTGAAAGACCATGATATATTGCTTAAATAATGGTTTGAAAAACAATGAGCTGCTTGGGTGCGACAAATCTAGCAGTAGTAGTTTGGAAGACAATGATATATTGCTAATGCCAATGTTTTTGGAGTTTTAAAAAATACACAAAGTTTTAGGATTTGGACTAAGACATTAGAAACTCAACAAATTTAACCAACTTGGTGAGGCTCGAAACAGTATCGAACATGTATAAATTTTAATGAGAGTGGTTGTTTTTTATGGGACCAAAATGATCATAGTCAACTCTCATTATATATAGTCAATGTACCTATACTTAACAAATCTGGTTAACCCTGCTAATGCCAATGTTTTTGGAGTTTAAAAAAAAACATAGGGTTTTAGGATTTGGACTAAGACATAAGAAATTCAACAAATTTAACCAACTTGGTGAGGCTCGAAACAGTATCAAACATGTATAAATTTTAATGAGAGTGGTTGTTTTTTAGTGGGACCAAAATGATCATAGTCAACTCTCATTATATATAGTCAATGTACCTATACTTCACAAATCTGGTTAACCCTTCTACTAAAATAATCAATTGGATGTTGAAGCTCGCTATTAAGATAAAATTATTCCTTTGGTACGTCAAGGTAGATGTTATATTAAAGATGGGCAATTTACCTGAGAGGATTTTGACTTATAGCTGGAAGTTTTATTTTGTCATTGAAATGAACAATTACCTCTTTTTCTATTGCCATAAAACTAAGACTTGTTGAAATGTGATTTCAGGCTAACATATTAGTAAGCCACCAAATGATGCCTATTTTGTCATATAACCCTTTGACATGATCAGTGTCAACCCTAAGTCTACTAGTGTGCGGTCCTTGAGCCCACGGTGCATATATAAGGAGGTGATACCATAAGAATTCCCCAAAAACACACCAATCTGATTTGTTAGGAGTGTCTACCATTGACCAGGTACTATTGCTATAGATCTACTATGAATTCTTAACCAAGTAGGAGTGCCAAGCCCTAATCTGGTGAAGACTAAGGATCTACTTCATCTACATCAACTAAACCAAATCCTCCGAGGCAACGATGGAATCTTCAGGCTCTAGTTAGTATCTAAGATGAATTTTCACGCTAAAGCCTTGTTTAGTTCGCGAAAAATTTGGTTTTTGCTACTATAGCACTTTCATTTGTATTTGAAAATTATTGTCCAATCATAGACTAGCTAGGTTCAAAAGATTCATTTCACAAATTACAGGCAAACTGTGTGTAATTAGTTTTTATTTTTGTCTTTATTTAATCCTTCATGCATGCGTCTAAAGATTCGATGTGACCAGGAATCTTGAAATTTTTTGGGAACTAAACAAAGCCTAAGCACATTAGTGATCAAGTATAGACTATGTTAAGATCCTATTTATGTCTAAGATCTGTTTCAACAAGACTATTCTGAACATTGTTTATATACCTAGTGGCAGTGGAGGAGGATGGATTAAACTTGAAGTGTGGCGGATTAAAGCATGTCACGATTCTATTTGCCAACGGCCACAGTTACAGGTACTGGAGAGACGCTTTTATGTTGTGTGCACTATTGACTAGACCTATTGTTGTCTTATTTTGATAGTCTAAAGACCTTTTCTACGAGTAGCAAAATAGAAACTAAAAGCAAAACAAGTAGTAAAAGGTATACGTGGTAGACACAAGGTATGGCATAAGCCATACCTCGCCATGCTGGTCCTCCACCCCTGCCTATTGGGTTAACCCCATCATCTACATCCATTGTCCACATGCTTGGAAGTTGTCCGATGGACATTGGGAGGGTGAAAAGAAAACTAATTTTTTTCAGACTTGTTGCTGTTATTTGGATAATTTGGTGTACACATAATGATCTTGTTCTTTGTGTTTGATAAAACACAAAATGCTTCATTTATGAATGCTACATCTTGGTGAGCATATTGGTTGTGGTTTATAGACTCGTGGTACAAGGACACAAGGGAGAAGGTTCACTTGGCCAACAAAGCAATTGGAGACTCTTACTTTGAGCGTGCTCACCAAAATGGATGGCACAAAAAACAAATGTTGCTAGACTTTGGATTTGATTTTCTTCTATATTTGTGTGTGCTTTTCCCTCTAAGTTATTTGTCAGCCATTTTTTTTGAAACTGTAGGAGAACTATGTTCCATTGTATTATAGAGAAGAAAAATAGAGGGAGGGGGGGTCTCCAGGATCCTCACTCATACGGGGACCCAATATGAATGAGGCGTTACACACCCGCATTTTTGAACACATAGGAAACAACCATTCGTCAGCCATTGAGCTGAAAACTTTGTAAAAATTTGCTGTGTGCAACTGTAGAGTCCGGAATTGCCATTTTTTAAAAAAAGAAAAATATCTTCATGTTGTTTTTCTCCTTAGGACCACTACAGCACTTCAGATATATACCTTGGAGACAGTGACACATGGAACGATAATTGGTTTCCCTTTCGAGCTAGAGGGCGAGGCAACAGTGGAACTATTTATCAAAAACGAAATAAAGGTTTGATTAGTGCACGTGACATTATCTCTCACACAATATGTTCGAAAAAAGAACATCATTTCACACATGTTCGTCTGTTAAGCTCGCTTTGTGACACTAGGGATCCCTTCCTACAGTCACTGTCTGACAGTGGTTTAATTAGGTCCATAAATAAAGCGCTTTTAAATTTTGTTTTTGTGTGCACTTTAAGGTTGGCATGAGGCGTGGTTTCAGATGCGATCCATGATTTCGCCGACTACACGATGACGACGCAGCATATGTTCGCTTTTGAGTTTTGAGTTCGGAGATGCTTCTTTGGACCACACATCACCCCCCCCCCCTACGCTGTAGCTATATTTTGTTCTAACTGTCTGCTAATCTCTACATGCGAAAGCGTTGATTGAATCTACCGAGATGAACATATAAGTAAATGACACCAAAGATACGATATTTATTAACAAGGCTCAGCTGAAGTTCATGTCTCGAGGCATCACTACCAACACACCAGCTGCTCTAGGGTCTTGGCAACATGCCATTGTGCTTCCGCAAACCTGTCACTATGCCATTACACTTATAACAACAGTCCTTCTCTTATATTTATAATGAAATTGGGTTTTACAGTCGGATTCTAACTCTCTACCGTACCCTATACTGTCAAATATAACTTAAAGTCCTAGCGTAACCAAATATGTACATCATTTTCAGCACGTATGTAAGACTACCCTCGCTCAGTTATATTACTAGCAAAAATGTCCGTGCGTTGCATTGGGAGAAAAAAAGTTATCAAATCTATATATATCTCTATTACCTAATTATATATATTTATACCTAATAATAAAGTGGCAGGCATCTTTTTTCATCCATCCATTTTTTTTGTCTGTCTTTCTCTAACTACCGAATGATAGAGAGTTTCTTTTATCTAGACTTATATATATAACCCGTGCTCATACGAGTTAGAATAACTTGCACCTAAACCAATATAGAGTAGGTGTCCTAATATAAATAGATTCCTCATATCCTAAGTATTCTAAATAGAACTCTTAATAGTCAAATATAAAAGGATAAGAATTACGTTGTTTATTTTGCTCCGCTTTATTTATTTAGTTAGATGTCAATCGGAGGCAAAAGAAAAATCAAAGTCATAATTTGTAGTTTCTTCTTCTTCTTCTTCTTCTTCTTCTTCTTCTTCTTCTTCTTCTTCTTCTTCTTGTTCTTCTCTAATAATAAAAAAGACAAAATTTTTGGTCATTTTGGATTTTAGTCGAGCCCAACTATTCGCTTGTTTCGGTCTAAAATTGTTTTAAACTCGTGTTAGACTTCTGAGTTAGATTCAGCCCATAACTTTTCTTTTTTCCCCTATCCCAATTGGATCAAGAGTCCTCGTGCCATAAACAGAAAATAAGCTAAAAATAATATGAAACCAAATCCGAACGGGAGGAGCATCGTTTAATTAATCTTTAGATCAGTAGACATATAAAGATATCTTGGTTTAAAATTTTTACAATTATATATTAGAGAAAAATTATTAGTTCAAAATCAAATAGTCCAACCTTAAAAATACTTAAGATGTAAATGAAGATAAGAGTAACATCCACTGCCGGTTCTAAACTTGACTGTTGACCGGTGATGTTATCTTGCTCTACGAACATCTAAAATAACAAGGCTTAATCTCAGTCCGGATAGGTACGTGCCATCACCGGAGAAGCCTAGAAGCATGAGCAGGTGCGCTGGGGTCGTTGATAGACAATCGGACGGCAGCAAATAGATGGCGACGTGGCCTCATGAGAGATCAGTAAATGGTGTTGGAAAATAAGGGTAAAGGGTAGATATATGTGGATTCTTAAACTTGGCTAGCCATGGCCTTGTTTAGTTCCGAAAAATTTTGGGAAATCGACACTGTAGCACTTTCGTTTGTATTTGAAAAATATTATCCAATTATGAACTAACTAGGCTCAAAAGATTCGTCTCGTCAATTCCGACCAAACTGTGCAATTAGTTTTTATTTTCGTCTATATTTAATACTCAATGCATGCGTCTAAAGATTCGATGTGACGGGGAATATGAAAAATTTTGCAAAATTATCTGGGAACTAAACAAGGCCCATGTTACTTTAGTCTATAGACTTTCAAAATAATAGATGTGGTGGGTAGTAGAGGAGTAAAAAGGAGGAAAAGATGAGAGATCCTTGTACGCGTTGATGGTGATCGATGGTAGGCAAACGCCAATGAAAAGCCTTCCGTGGGATCGCGCTCCTCGGCAATATATAGTGCCACTGGGATACGATGCATGATGCACGAATCATTGTCCCTGAACAACGTACAGTGTCCGCCGTCGTGTCCGATGGACCGACCTACTATGAGCAGGACGCGTATCGGCGTATGGGAGAGATCGATCGAGATGCTCTTGTGGGGAACAGAAACACCCCACTGCCTGCATGCATCAGCAAGGATGGCAAGACACGGCCGATCCGGCCGTACTATGTTAAAGCTTACTAGCAGCAGACCCTGATCCTTGCACGATGCCCCGATGCAATGCAAAGCTGCTGCTACGTACGGTGGGCTAGCCAGCTGCCTCTTCCCTGACAGACCGGCCGACGTGCACCACGTCCGCCAGGCGAGAGGGCCCCACTTGAGTCGTAAAGTCAATGGATCATGTACGTATATACTCCTCTGTCCAACAGCTTCTATTCCTGGATACGCCCTCTGTCACAAATTAATTGTCGCTTTTTAGCTTTTATAATACAAGTTTGACTTAATTTATAAAAAATACTTACAATATTTATGTCTTTAAATAAATTTATTAAAAAATTAGACTCAAATATTTTTCTAATGATACTAATTATATACCATAAATATTAATATTTTTTAATATATATTTAATTAAAGTTGTTTAACGTGAAATATATATGATATTTATTTTGGAAGGGGGAGAGTATATAACAAGAAGAAGACCATTACATGTGTGATCCAACACATGCACAAAGAGCGTCCATTCGTTCTTAAACTAAGGGGATGTTTGGTTTCCACCTCCTAAAATTTAATCCATATGTCACATCGACTATAATAAACATGTTTGGAGTTTGGACACTATTGTAAACATAGACTAATTATCAAACTAATTGCATAGATTAAGACTAATTTGTGAGACAAATCTACTAAGCCTAATTAGTCCATAGTTTGACAATGTGGTACTACAATAAACATATGGTAATGATAAATTAATTGAGCTTAATAGATTCGTCTCACGAATTAGTCATCACTTATGTAATTAGTTTATTAATTATTAGCATCCAAACATCCCATATGACAATAGATGTGATATATGATATGACACCTCCTAAACTTAGTCCGTGTATCCAAACACCGCTAAACTGACCTATCCTTATTAGGGTGCCGAATCAGCCTAAAGGCCACCTCTTCTCTCTTTCATCTTCCAGATCAAGAACAGGCTGTGCTAGAAGGTGGCACTAGTGGATTGGAGGTGTGGTGCTATGTTTACGACCTCTACGACTGCCGATGGCTGGTTACTCACTTCACGTTATGGTTAGTCTTCCTTAATGCACATTAGATTAGTTCGTGTCCATCCTGTGGCTTAAACTCCTTTTTTCTAATAGAAGATATGTAAATCTCTAAACCCCAGATCTCCATTATTATATTGTTTTGTCTCGATTTTTCTTGCTGCAGTAAGGGGCTAGTGCCCAGTCACGAGTGTAGTCTTGTTCTTGTAATTCTATAATCACTTTTATTTATTTATTTTTTCCTTATCTAATAAAAATCCGATAAAGCTTTTGCCGTCTTTCGGAAAAAAACCCCTCCATTATATTGTTCTTTATGCTACACAATTTCTCCCACGATAGTGTACCTTGTGCTTATTGTCTTGCTAGTCTCCCAGTGAGACTGGCGTTGGTGAGATCTAGCAAGGATAGGAAGGAGAGGTTATTACCAAGGCTTGGGGGCAAACTTGCCCTTGGAGAGGCACGTTGGGCATAGCACCAAGCTGCCATGTATACATGCTAGGGAGAGGGACTATTAGAAGGTTGCAGAAGTAGTAGCCAGAGCTCAGGGACGACTGGAAGGTTGTTGCACAAGCAGGCAGATGCCATCGCGACGTAATGATTTCACATACACAGTATCATGCTCATTCATGTGTGTGCGCGCGCTTTGATTTGGCAGACTTGCAGTCCGTTAGTGATTGGTGTCGCCTCAATCGATCTTTTCCTCGATCGTCAGTCGTCGCCACTATGCGATGTTCTCAAGGGACACGGATCCCCAATTCGCCAGCAGGCCAGCACTAACGTTGCAGAGAATTTTGATGCCAGCTGACAAGGGACCATTGCATGTATGATGCATTTTATCTTGGAAACAGGTTGCAATTACTTGTAAGGAGCTGGTGAACGAACGTAATAGTTTGTGGCAAAACCATATGCATTCACATTTTTCCCGTCAGGAGCAGCTCCAACAACTCTTCAAATCCACTTGGTATTCTTATTATTTTGGCAAAAACACAAAAACGCCTCTTTAAGAACTTGCTAAATCCACTTGGTATATTTCCAAACTGCGTAAACGGAGTCCCCGCGCGCGTATCTATCCGCGCGAGTGAAAGGTCCTTGTCTGGTTTCGGTAATTGAGTGACAACTTAGGTGGACTAATAGTGTTTATGTAAGATACACAGGAGATTAGTCCACAGGTGATTATGTGATAATAGAGGAGCTCATTACATATGAGACATGACATGGAGTCATGTGACCAAGGTGGAGAAGATCAAGATGAGGCTTGGCTTGATGGACCGGTTGCAAGAGTGAAGGGCAAGTCGGAAGGCTTTGAAGCGAGGGACCGCGTGTGACGGTGAAGCTTGAGCAAGACTTGGCGCCGATGGACCGAAGCAACAGTGAAGAGCAAGTGAGGTCAAGATCGATGAACCAATACGGTCACGTGATGATATCAAGTGTATCATATCATTTGGTGATTGGTTGGTGCATGTGTTGCATCAACATTGGAGGAGTTGGAATAGAAAGCGCAAGGCAAAGATATAACCTAGGGCTTTTCCATTTTACCGGTCATAGGTGTGTAGAGAAGATGATGACCGAATTTATGATAGATGGTCGTACTATCAAAAGGGACAAACTTGTTTGCATATCGGTCATCTAGTGCCACTTGAGCGATCTAACTTTGCATACGTGTTAGGATCGAGTGGCGTGGCAAGTTTGAGAGGCTAACTCCCTTGAAAAAATGTTTGTGAAAATACTAACACACTTGCACAAGTGTTGTCACACGTTGATGTTGGCACATGGAAGCAAGTGAAGAAGTTGGAGATCATTTCAGTGAAAATCAGCTTTTTGTGAAGCACCGGACGCAGGAACAGTACACCCTGAGCGTCCGGTGTAGCGCGTCTGGTATGGACCGGACGCGTCCGGTGTGAGACCGGATGCGTCCGATGTGAGGTCGGACGCGTCCGATGTTAGACCGGACGCGTCCGATGTGAGCGTCCGGTGCTAACTCAGTTTGAAGAGCTCTCTGCGCATGCGTCAGGTATGGACCGGACGCATCCGGTGCTACACCGGACGCGTCCGATGTGTGCACCGGTGTGGTGTTACTCTACGAAGCTCTCTGTGCACACGTCCGGTTTGGACCGGACGCGTCCGGTGTGACCAATTTGTGAGTCCGGTGCTGTGGTCTCAGGAGAACACTTGTTGGCAGCAACGATTATTTTTCAAACGGTCGAGAGCACCGGACGCTGGCCTGGCCAATACCGGACGCGTCCGTTGTGAACTAGGACACGTCCGATGTGCACGACTTTTGCCCAGTGAAGGGTAACAGCTAGTTTAGCCCTTAGGGCTATAAATAGAAGTGGTGGCCGGCCTTGGCTAGTGCTGAGCACTCTTGGGACTTAGTGTCTATGCTTGGGGAGTGCTAGTAAAGCCTCCAACTCACATATGCTTGATAGTGATCATCCGATTATGTGAGTGAGCGATTCTAGTGCGTGGCATTGAGAGATTGCATCGAGTGGCACTAGGTGTTCGTGTTGCAAACCGGTGGTGCTTGTTACTCTTGGAGGTTGCCACCTCCTAGACGGTTTGGTGGCTTGTGACTCCGTCGAAGCACGCAAGGAGATTGTGCGGTACTCCGGAGAAGAGATTGTGATGGGTACGTGTGGGGGTATAAACCCCTATACCCTTACGGCTAGACTTGGGCCAGGAGATTTGGCCCATTATGAGACACCCCGAGGCTTGATCCAACTGCTCGGAGTTTCACGCAAGGAAACAAGAAGTGAAGATCAAACATAATTCTAGTCGGTTAGAATAGGAATTGATATCGTATTATCTATGGCAATTGTAACCGACTAGGATTAGTTTCCAGATCTGTAACCCTGCCCTCTGGACTATATAAAGAGAGGCAAGGGACCCCCCTTAGACAACACAATTCAACTCATCCTAGATTAATATAATCAGACGCAGGACATAGGTATTACGCCCACATGGCGGCCGAACCTAGATAAAAACCCTTGTCTGTGTCTTGCATCACCATTGAGTTCGTAGCTTGCGCACATGTCTGCCGATAAACTACTACCGTGGGCATACCCCAAGGTAGACTGCCGACTAGCTTTCGTCGACAGTGACGCGTCACGTAGAGGGTGTGCGTACAGTTCTCCAGACGAACAAGATGGCCGTCATCCCCGCTTCCGTTGCCGTGGCCGAAGGCCTCACGTTCACCGTCGGCCAAATCACTTGGACGACTCACGCCGGTGGCCCCACGACCATGACCTTGGAAGACAACCAGATCCGATCTGAAGCGGCAAAGGTGGTGATCCCAACCATGTCGACCATGACCACCTCTGCTTCGATAATGTCATCGGCTACACCGACGACTCGCCCTCCGCTCCACCGTTATGAGGGGAAACGAGTCGACGACTGCGACTTGTTTGAAGCTATTGATCGCGCCAGCCACAGGCTCTCTGAGGTTTCCGACCTGGTGAACTCAATCTCAGACCAGACCGCTCGAGCGGTGGCACTAGATTTTTTCGACTCCCCTCGACCAACTCGTGCCACCACACACGAACAGCTGGGAACGTCCTTGGCGATAACAACCACCCTCGAAGGACGAACTGTTCAGTTCAAGACAACCCCTCCAAACAGGAGTTTCCCTCAGGGCCTAAGTAACGCGGCCGACCAAGTCTCGCGCTATACTCGGTGACTATTTAGGGAGATGGATCTGTCACCACAACAACCCGTGCACCCTGCACGTCACTTCGTCAATATGGTATCTGTCCAAACTCTGCTAGAGGACAACACCGCCACCACGAATTCAAGCACAGTTTCCGTCCCCACCGAGGTCCTACACACTAAGGACGAAGATTATGATTTGGATTTTCCACCATACCCCCGGGTTTCCCCCGCTTCCCAGTTTTTCCACCTTGACGAGGAGATCTGGTATTCAATGTCAGCAACGACGAACTAGTCCTCGACGGTGAAACCGATGTGCAAAGACAGCAGTGCGAACAACGCAATGATGATCGCGCTCAACGACGGGCGAATGAAGAACAACGGCAGCTCACCCCAAACAACCTCGACGATGCTTTAGACATGGTGGGTGACCAGCAAGTATTCAAGACCCCAAGCGCTAACGTAGCCGTTGCCATGGCAAACCTTGACTGACTCCAAGACACTCTAGAATACCAGGGTGTTCGAACCAGCATATGGGTGCACCTAATCACTACCATGGGACAAACAGCGGATATCCTCAGAAGGGTCCAAGCCATCTCCTACACGGAGGCTACTTTCGACCAGACCCACCGCAGTCGGGCTTCACCATGACCTGATCCGCATCGCCGCAGCCGCTCGCCCATCAGCGATCACAGGAAGGTAGCTCATCGCGACAACCGTGGTCGGGACGCTGGCCGCAACCGCGATCAGAAGCACAGATACGACCAGGAGGTAGACCAGGGAAGGAACCGTGATCTCTGGCAGAATCTCTCTCACAAGGACGCCCGCGAGCGCATCAACAGACGCATCAACGACAGAGCGACACACGAAAACATGCGCCGCATCGCGTACGATGCAGAACACTGCCCTCCCGGCCTGAAATAGTTCTCCTCACATCTCCGACAAGTTGTCTGGCCGTGCAATTTCAAACTCGAGAAGCTCAAAAAATACGACTGGAAGCAGAACCCCAAAAACTGGATCACCCTTTACGAGATCGCGGTCCGATCAGCAACACGGGACGAGCATGTAATGGCAAATTATTTCCTGGACATCCTCAACCAAGCTGGTCACCAGTGGATCCTTGGCTTACCTGAAAATTCATTCGACTCATGGGAAGAACCGCGGCAGGCGTTCATCGACAACTTCATCGCCACATGTGAGCAACCGGGAAACAAGTATGATCTCGAGAGGATACGGGATTGGAAAAATGAACCCTTACGTGATTACATCCGACGCTTCTCGGATATGCGCCTCAAGATCTCGAAGATTTCCCACGATGAGGCTATTTCGGCTTTCATCAAAGGTTTTCATTTTCACGAAGCCTTGAGGAGTAAGCTACTGCGCAAGAGGCCGAGCACGGTCGCTGAACTCCTCACCACGACCAAGAATTACGCCAACACCGATGACGCAGAAAAGCTCATCAGAGAAGACGTGCGAGGAACCCAACAAAACGAGTAGCTTTCCCGACGGGACAACAACCATGGATGTTTCGACAACCGAAGCCTTTGGCGCAACGACAACCGCGACCACCGAGAGGGTGGGATAGGTGCCGCGACCACCATGATGATTTCAGAGGCAAACGACCTCGCGACAATGATCACGAGGTCAACACAGTCAAGCGTTTCACTGGTCGACGAGATTATCAAGAAGATTACAACAAAACCTTGAAAGGGTCATGCCAACTTCATCCCAAGTCCAACCACACGATGGAGGAATGTCGTGTCCTCAAGAGCATCTACACGCAGCAGGTCATTCAAGGCGACGCCACCAAAACTATAGGGAAACACGACAGGCGCAACCAAGAGGATGAGGACGAAGACCAGGATAGAGACCCGCGCCATCAATACGTCAACTCAACTGACGTAGTCCACTCCATCTTTGGAGGAAAGGTTTCGATCGAATCCAAGCAGGAGAGGAAACTCCTCAAGAGAGCCTGCCTAAATGTGGATAGCTCTGATGGTCTGATTGTTGACCCAAAGTTTCCTCCTTGGTCTCACCAAGAGATATCCTTCAGGAGACAGGATCAATGGGCTGCCATCCCGGAGCCAGGACGTTTTCCATTGATCATGGACCCATGCATTAACAGCGTTAGATTCAAGCGTGTGCTCGTAGATGGTGGCAGCTCCATCGACATCCTATTCTGCAATAGCCTGCCTGCTCTCAAGTTAACCCCAGCGCAACTGAAACCATGCAAAGCCCAATTCTGGGGCATCCTACCGGGCCAAAGCTCAATTCCTCTCGGCTAGATAACGTTACCTGTGCAGTTCAGAACACGAGACCACTTTCGCACAGAACTTGTAAATTTCATGGTCGCCGACTTCGTTGGGACTTACCACGCCATTTTGGGTCGTCCTTCTCTCACCAAGTTCATCGCAGTTCCATACTATTCATACTTGGTCCTCAAAATGCCAACCGAGAAGGGCGTCCTAACCATCAGGGGCAACGTTTACACAACATAAATTTGCGAGGAGGAGAGCTTCAAGGTAGCCAAACCCATTGACCTCTCAATCCGGATGGCAGAAACCGTGTCCCAAGCAGCACAAGCTCCATCCGACGAGCTCGAGGTACCCCAACAACAGACCACAAGAAAGAACATCAAGTCCAAGGAACACAAGGAAGTCCGACTGGTTGATAGCGACCCCGAGAAGATAGCTCTCATCGGAGCCAACTTGGACGCCAAATAGGAAGACACGATCGTCAGATTTCTGAGGGACAACGTAAGCGTTTTCGCATGGAAACCCGCAGACATTCCCGGTGTCCTCCGGAACCTGATCGAGCACTCTTTGAATGTTTCGAAGACCGCAAGACCAATCAAGCAAAAACTATGACGGTTTACTCGCAACAAAAAGGAGGCTATTAGGACAGAAATTACACGTCTTTTAGCAGCCGAGTTTATTAAGGAAGTGTATCATCCCAATTGGCTGGCCAATCCGGTCATTGTAAGGAAAAAGAACAATGAATGGAGAATGTGCGTTGACTACACCGATCTCAATAAACACTGTCCTAAAGATCCTTTCGGTCTCCCTCGCATAGACGAGGTCGTCGATTCAACGGCCGGATGCAAATTACTCTCTTTTCTTGACTGCTACTCTGGTTATCACCATATCTCATTAAAAGAGGACAACTAGATTAAAACCTCTTGCATTACTCCATTTGGGGCATACTGCTACACGACCATGTCCTTTGGACAAAAAAATTCTGGAGCTACTTATAAACGCGCCATTCAGCAGTGCCTCCACGATGAAATACGCGACGACCTTGTCAAAGCTCATGTCGATGACGTTGTCGTCAAAACCACAGATGCCAGCACTCTGATCAACAACCTCGACTGAACCTTTAAAGCGCTAAATAGATATAAGTGGAAGCTTAACCCTAAAAAATGCATCTTTGGGGTCCCTTCCAGAATACTACTCGGTAACGTCGTCAGTCGCGACGGCATACGCCCAAACCCCTCGAAAGTTAGGGCAGTGCTCGATATGTGACCACCCAAAAACGTAAAGGACATACAGAAACTCACAGGATGCATGGCTGCTCTTAGCCTATTCATATCTCGACTAGGAGAGGGCTTCCCTTCTTCAAACTACTTAAAGCATCCGAAAAATTCGCCTGGACAGAGGAAGCCGACGCTGCATTCACGTAGCTCAAAGTTTTCCTCACTTCCCCCTAGTCCTTACTGCGCCTCAACCTAACGAGGACCTACTCCTCTACATTGCTGCAACTGATCGAGTCATTTCTACGGTGCTTGTAGTAGAACGAGACGAACCAGGCCACGTCTACAAAGTCCTGCGACCATTATACTTCATAAGCAAAATTCTAAATGAGTCCAAGACCAGGTACCCCTAGATACAGAAGTTAATCTACGCTATCCTAATCACTTCCAGGAAGTTGAAACATTATTTCGATGGCCACTGAATCATAGTAACTACAAGTTTCCCATTGGGGGATATCCTACGCAACAAGGACGCCAATGGCAGAATTGTAAAATGGGCTATGGAGCTATGCTCCTTTTCGATGGATTTCTAGAGTCGTATGACCGTTAAGTCTCAAGCCCTGGCAGATTTCATCGCAGAATGGACAGACCTCAACGCACCGTCTACCCCGGATATCTCCGACCACTGGTTAATGTTTTTTGATGGGTCCTTGAATATCAATGGTGCCAGCGTAGGGATCCTTTTCGTTTCACCAAACAAGGACAAACTACGTTACGTCCTTAGAATCCTTTTCCCCGCGTCTCACAACGTGGCCGAGTACGAATCCATTGGTCAAAGCAACTTTAGAAAAGGCAGTAGAATTCCTCAATCAGATCATACACCGATTTGGGATTCCTAACAGCATAATCACCAATTTAGGTACTCAGTTCACCGGCACTACATTCTGGGACTTCTACGATAAGAGAGGCATAGTCATAAAGTACGTGTCGGTAGCTCATCCTCGAGCAAACAGACAAGTCGAGCGACCTAATGGCATGATCATAGACGCCTTAAAGAAGAGATTGTACAAGGAAAACAACAAAGGAACAGGTAGGTGGATGAAAGAGTTACCAGCCATGGTCTGGGGTCTCTGGACACAGCCTAGTCGGAGTACCGGCATGTCTCCCTACTTCATGATATATGGGGCTGAGGCAGTCCTCCCTACTAACATAACATTCGGATCTCCAAGAGTCAAACATTTCGATCAATCTTCAGCAGACCATGCTGGAGAACTTGAAATCAATTGCACAGAGGAAAAACAGTTAGATTCCTGCGTCCATATAGCAAAGTACCTCGAAGCTATGCGACGATATTATAATAGGTACATCAAAGAGCGTTCTTTCATGGTCGATGATCTGGTACTCAAGTGGAAAACAAGTCAGGAAGGGATGCATAAACTGTCCACCCCATGGGAAGGTCCTTTCGTGGTCGTGGAGGTCACACGGCCTACTTCCTACAGATTGGCCTATCCAGATGGAACAAGTCTGCCTAACTCTTGGCACATAGATAAACTACGGCGGTTCTACCCCTAGATGCAGTACACTTTACTTGTATCTTTTTCCTTATGAATAATAACAAGTTTTGGTTTTTTTGCTCTGTAACTTTTTATATACAGAACATTTGACAAGAACGACTTTCTCTGTTCCCGGCATACTAAGCAATGAAATCAAACAGAGTGCTCGACAACCTCCATTCAGTGATACATCACTCTCATAAGTCATTCACAGCGCTAAAAACCATGGTTTACAAATCTAAGCTTTATTATAAACATTCCAAGCAAAGTTTACAATAAAAGCCTCTCTGGGCGGTTCCTAGTCTAAACCTACAAACTAAACTAGGGCTTGCTGCTTGGGTTGCTCGCCGACACGGGCCTCCGGTGCCGTTGAAGAGGTCAGGGCCACCGGTGCCTGGCTAGTCGAGACCACAGGTGTTGATTGCCCATCCCCTACAGCAGACGCCTCCAACCACTCCCTATTCGGCCTCTCTGAACTTGGTTGGTTAGGGGGAGTAGACGTCCCGCAGAGGTTGATGTCACCGATCACCGTCGACGACAAGTCCAGCAGACTGACACGAAGGTCATCTGCCTCCTTGGACCAACCTCCTTGGGGTACCCTCCCTCCAGGCAGGATAGGTCAATCAGGGGGTAGTGAGCACGTACCATACTCAAGATATGGGCCCCGACGTACTCCCCAGCGTCCTTGACGAACTGCTGAAGCCAACCCCATGCATGCTGCGCTTTTTCCATCGGGCTTTGCCTCTGTACACGGGACTAGTCTTCGGGGAGCTCCAAACTAATGAGATCGAGCACCGGGGCCACTCCATTCTAGATTTGGAGACACCTGCTCTTCCCTAAGTCCCGATCTTTCACTAGGTCCTCAAGATGCTTCTTCGTGTTAGCTTTGAGCACTATGACAAGGTTAAAACAAGCGAAGTCAATATCAGGCTACCAAAATAAAAGAGTTTTCACTCATCTTGACAAACTTGATCCTACCAGTTAGCTCCTGGTTCCTCATCTTAAGCTATTCTCCGACCTTCTGCTCGCTCTCTAGCATGCGAGCGCGCTCCTGGTCGAACTGGTTCTTGTCCTTCCGGAGGCGCTCCTTTTCTTCCTCTAGACCTGCAACAGCAAATGTTATACCAAAAGACCCAACCACACCGCGCATCACAGTTGGTGCCAACACCCAGCCTTACTCTTTCTTTCGTGATCCTTTTTGGGTAGTCGCTGAGACAGGTCCAACATTCGCTCCTCTTGAGCAGCCCTCTCCTTGGCCTCCTTCTCGGCGTCTAGCCGAAGGCGGTCCACCTCCGATGTCAGGGCCTTGTTCTCGGCCACAATCCCTTCAATTCGGTCGAAACATCTTTTATAATATTTTGCCGTTTTCATTGCATCCTGCAGATTACAAACACATATAAACATATGACAAAGTTGCGATGAAACTGTATATTTTTTTGGAAGGGCATTTACCCTAACTTCATTGACAAGCCGCTTGGCGGCTCGTTCTACTCTCTCCACCTCCTCGACTTCGACGATCTCCTCATGGCTAGCCCAGTGGTCCCCACGCTGGTGGCAGACATAAATATGTTAGCGCCCATTGTGGGGGCACCCCTGGATCTCCTCCACTTTGTCGTTGGAGATCGCTTGGGTCTCCTCGTCCTGGATGCTTCTCCCCACCATAGGTGAGGACGTCATCGGCCTTTTCCCAAGGTCGGGTGTGCCCTCCGGCGCTCTGGCTTCGACGGGCGGCTCTTCCACCCGAATAGGGGATGGAGCTATGATTTCCTCTCCTGATCCACTGCTCGGGGGGGGGAGTAGTCGCGGCGCCCTCCTCCCTGGTCGGGACAGCCGCATCGGTCTCCTCCCGAGTCGGAGTGTTCGCAGCAACTCCTTAAACGGTGGGGGCAGTCACAGGCTGAGTAGTAGGCTGCTTTGGGGCAGGTTGGCCTGCGGTGGTTTGCCCCATGGTGGTCGGCTCAAACAGCTCGAGCCCAAAGCGGTGCTGGGGTCAACATCCAAGGCAACACTGCAAATTCCATCAAATCATAAAATACTGGAATTCTAACATCATAAAAAACATAGTTGTTTTTCCCTTTACTTATAGATTGGAACTCCTGTGCGACGTAGAGAAGACTCTCCGCCTGGCGCAACCAGCCACCGTCGCTGTGTTTCTGCCTTGCCCGGGCGCGCCTGCTCAGCAGGGGCGTGTGGAGTGGGCGGATCTTCGGTGACCCGTCCACCCTCTGCTAGGACCACCTCCGAGCGGCTTCGTGGCTTGTAGACTAGGGTCGGGGCCGCCTCCTCTTCCTCATCATCATCATCAATGACTCAGAGCAGTCGTTGACGCTTCGGCGCCCGGGCCCCCGAAGCCGAGCCTTGCTCGGTTGAGGGTCCTTGCAACGATCCAGCCGGCGCTGCTCCTGCTCGAGATGGCTCTCTGGCCATTGGTCTCTTACCGGTGACCCTATCATCGATTGTCGGTGCCGGTCGACTATCATCCTCCTCGCTGCTGGTGTATCGGTAACACCGAGCAGCGTTGTCCATCGGCGGGTCCACCCCCGCCGGGTGCTCCATACCGGGCGCCAGTGATACATACACTGTTGCTCGGTCAATGTCTCCGAACTGCAAGGCGACAACAATAAGATTTTAGAGTGAGAGAACAACAATTTGCAAAATTACAGGATGAGTAATTCCTTACCTTCGGAGCTGGTCGACCCAGTTTGTATGCATGCATCCAGTTGTTGCTGCGTACAAAGCTGCTGTCAGCAAGATTGAATAGTTCGTTGATCTGTCGCTGAACTTCCAGCTTCTCCAGGTTGTCTTTGTGCATCCTAGTCGAGTCTTGGCTCCCCTGGTACTCATAGGCTGTGTGGACTCTCCTCTGGCATGGCAGCACTCGTCGCCTGAGGAAGTTGCCGACCACGCCTTGACCGTCCAAACGAGACCACTCGATCAGGTTCATCAGCTCTTCCACCTGATAGCATACTCTGGTCGGTCTGTCCAACTGGCTCTGTTCTCTGGAATGTAGCCAACGTCGCAGAACGTGGCGCTCCCTGGTTCTTCTTGAATATAGAACCACCTCCTATACCATTCAGTAAGGGATTTGTTCTAGGGGCATCTGAGATAGCGGTTTTTCATCCCGTTGTGCAGATTGAGGTATACTCCACTAGCAATCTTAGAGCTTCCAACTGCTCCCTTCCTCCTCAAACAAAATAGGTACCGAAACAAATCAAAATGCGGTTTGATACCGACGAAGGCTTCGCAAAGATGAATGAAAGTCGCGACAAGGAGAATTGAGTTTGGGTGCAGATTGTAAATCCCAATCTCATAGTAGAGAAGAAGACCCTAAAGAAATGGATGCACCGGCACCCCAAATCCCCTCTAAAAGAAATCCTCAAAAACTACGATCTCACTAGCTCGGGGGTCAGGATAGCTTTCTCCCTCCGGCGCCCTCCAGCCACCAAGCTCTTGGTTGTGCAGCAATCCCATCTCGACGAGGTCTTTGAGGGAGTTGAGAGTGCACCGGGACTTCTTCCACTCCTTCGCCATCATCTTGGCCCTCTTTTCTGAGTCGCTCTTGGCCATTGCGCTCAAGAAAGCTCAAACTGGATCTAGCACACTTGGAGCGAGCAAGGAAGACGAAGGCGAGAGGCTACAAGGCAACTTCTCGGTGAAGTTTTACCTTTACTCCTTTCGGCCCTTTATAACATAGGAAACACCTCCTCCACTTCCCGACTCCTAGGGAAATGTGCGGTTTATGCGGCAGAAATGGCGTTTCGGTTTTCAATTTCTATTGCAGTAAATTTGGCAGATTCTTTAATGATTAATGGTTTTCCTTTTTTCGGTCCGTGTGATGAACGACACTACTGTCAGATGGCATCCCTTTTCATGCGCCGAACTGACAAGATGGTCGGACGCCTCGTCATGTCACCAATTAATGAAGGGATATGATGTTTTCAAAATTGAAATAAGTGATTTATTGAGGTTAAGAAGTCTGTTTGGATTCATCCAAAAAGCTAAGGACTGTACCGACCACCGAGCACGGTATTCTCGAGGACTGGCCGACCAGTTTGCCCAATTAAGCCTGGGGACTGTACCGACCACCGAGCACGGTATGCTCGGGGACTGGCCGACTAGTCTGCCTAATTAAGCCTAGGAGCTGTAGCGATTACCGAGCACGGTATGCTCAGGGGCTGGTTGATTAGTCTGCTTTTGAAGCAAAGGATTGGTGTTGTTTACTTGCGAGTTGACTATGCATTCAATTGTACGGGATAATTTTAATTTTTTAGACCTTGCTACAAGGCTCATACTTCGCCTTCCAGTAAGCTCGGGGACTACATCGGTACGATGCATGTGGCGATGCATCTCAACATCAAAATTTCTACGTGGACTTTTCTTTTTAGACCTTGGCACCACGTGCCTATGTCACCTACTACCAGGATTGGGGACTAAGTGGGCACACTTCACCTTGCGGTGAATTTGCTTGCTTTTTGTAAAGTTTTTACTTATCAAAAATGTAAAGTGGACACACTTCACCAGAAAAGAAATCTTTTTTGTTTAAGAGCACCATGTATTATTCAAACAACCTGCTTCTTCGGTGTCGATGTTGATCAACTGTCTTTGAGTTGTTAAAACACCGTTGTAGCTGTTTGGGCGACTCTCTTGCTGGTCGAAGACGTCAAGCCTTATTGGTCGAAGAAGCTCAAGACGGTGTGTTACATCATAATACATGGAGCTCGGGGACTAGCTGTGGGGGTATAAACCCCTATACCCTTACGGCTAGACTTGGGCCAGAAGATTTGGCCCATTACGAGACACCTTGAGGCTTGATCCAACTTCTCAGAGTTTCACGCAAGGAAACAAGATGTGGAGATCAAGCAGGAGTGATGGACTAATCGAGGGTAGCTCACATAGAGCTGGCCACGTGCGGATGGGGGTGCGGCGATGCTCCAGCAAAGACTCAAGTGCGTCACCAGTGGTGGGGGCTTGGTAGAACGCGAGCGGGGGTGCGCATGAGGCTGCTGGCATGACTGATTGAAAATAGTGATGGGTCGGGTGAGTTGCGTCTGGCCATGTCAAAGCCCTAGTGTGGTTTTGGATAATTGATGAAAACCTAATACTAACCTGAATACTAAGTGTGTAGACTTAATAAGGTTAGTACATGCCAAGTGATGGAGCAAGTGATGATCATAGTGATGACGGTGACGACCACAAGATGATCAAGTGCTCAACTTTGAAAAGAAGAAAGAGAAAAACAAAACCCTATGGGATCAAGGCAAATGTATTGCTTAGAGTTTTGGTTTTAGTGATCAAGACACCATAGAGGGTGTGATCACAGTTAGGATAGATAGTCGTACTATTAAGAGGGGTGATCTTGTTGTAAAAACAGTTATCTAAGTGCCACTAGGTGATTGGATTCCTTGCATATGCATTAGGACCTAGTGAACTAATCAATTAACCCATGAAAATGTTTATGAAAATTGCTAACACACATGCACAAGTGTTGTGACACTTTGGTGTTGGCACATGGAAGCAAGGGAAGAAGTTGAAGATAGTTACGGTGAAAATCAGCTTCCTCTGAGGCACCAGACGCAGGAACAGTGCACCCTGAGTGTCCGGTGTAGCGCGTCCGGAGAGGACATTGTCGCTGGAAGTTTCTGAGTAAGCATCTGGTATGCACCGAACGCATCCGGTGCTGGACCGGACGCGTCCGATGTGAGACCGGACGCGTCCGGTGTGAGCGTCAAGTGCTAACTCAGTTTGCAAGGCTCTCTGTGCACGCGTCGGGTGTGGACCAGACGCATCCAGTTTGGACCGGACGCGTCCGGTATGTGCATCCGGTGCTGCTGCTCTTTTGTGGAGCTCTCTGCGCACGCGTCCGGTATGGACCGGACACGTTCGGTGTGATCAAGTAGTGAGTCCGGTGCTGAGGTTTTAGTGTGACACTTGTTGGTGGCAACAGGTACTTTTCAAATGGTTGAAAGCACCGGACGGTGTCCTGGCCAACACCAGACACGTCCGGTGTGAACTATGACGCATCCAGTGTGAATGCATATAGTGGGGTGTTGTGGCCAATGTTGGGTATTCTTAACATCATTACCAAAAGTAGACTTAGTTTTCTAATTCTAGTAACAGTGCCAAAATGCCAATCCTATCCCTCATACCACTTAAGCTAAGTTGTCATCCCCAGCATGACATGAGAGACGCGGTATTGAAATATGCAATTGCTCTTCTAAATAAATAATGAATGGGATCTGCAAGCGCACAGATTAA
>Ga0182004_10000176_pt1 | contig 31078 bp, 32 predicted proteins | sample Sormic07211540_1_FD_120479 | JGI IMG/M metagenome (GOLD analysis project Ga0182004, IMG submission 120479) | Endophyte microbial communities from Sorghum bicolor roots, Mead, Nebraska, USA - 072115-40_1 MetaG | ecosystem: Host-associated > Plants > Roots > Unclassified | place: USA: Nebraska...
CCCCAACTCAGCTTGTTGTATACACTGATGCCGATTGGACTGGTTGCCCTGACACTCGACCCTCTGTGTTACCTATTCAATTAATCAATCCAAGCCTGTTGGCTTTTCCTCCAATACTCTTCTCTCTTTGCCCTGCGTTGGCAGGAACAGGTGGTCAGCTTCAGCTGCCACTGTAGAAGTATGGCAATAGGCCATTTAGTCTTCCATAGTTGGTAGAAGTACGCCAGCTAGAGTAGTGGGCTGGTATAGGCAGGTACAAGAGTAGATAATGGCTGATATAAGCCATGTAGCGTAGTTGTATGGAGTGGTGTAGTCACCATCCAAGTTATGTACCAGCTGGTACATGTTTTGTGTATATATACTCTATCTATGCAATGGAAAAGGGCAGTTCATTTGCCACCACTCCTGGGTTCAGTCTTCAGCCAACGGTGAAGACAGTGTGCTGTGTGTGTGTGTAGTGAGCTCTGCTCATCTCCTACCTTCGGACAGGGGAGGAGGAGAGGAGAGGAGAGCAGGTTCTGCTCACCTTGGCCAAGTGCTGGGCCGACATCCACCTCCTCTACTCAAGTGTAGGTCAATGGGGATCCAGGTGCTCGTTTTTTCCATCAAAAGGGCCTCAGGCACCTTCTTCCCCCCACGCTCTTCATCTTGGTAATGAATGTGTTAAACTCTTTGATTAAATTTGCCACTAGTGAGAATCTCCTGCAACCTTTCGAAGTCCAGCAGATCAGGCACCGGGTTTCTTACTATGCAGATAATGCAGTTATTTTTCTACGGGCCAGCAGCTCTGACCTCCTAGTTATGAAGCAGGTGTTGGATCTGTTCGGTCAAAGCTTCTGGACTTCATACCAAATTTTCATAAAGCTCTTCCTCCCCAATTTATTGCTCAGATGAAGACTTGCAGCATACCTCTGATATTTTGGCCTGTGCAATCAAAGATTTTCCGTGTACCTATTTGGGTTTTGCCGTTCACCTAGACAAAGCCAACTAAGGAGGTGTTCCAGCCTTTCATTGACAAGGTAACGGACCATCTAACAGGTTGGAAAGCTTCACTGATGAACAGAGTAGGCCGTTTGGTTTTGACACGGGTGGTCCTGACAGCCACTGTAATTTACCTACTGATTGAGGTGGATCTTCCCAAATGGGTGATTAGGGCCATCAACGTAGAGGATTTCTATGGAAAGGACAGAAAAAGGCTAATGGAGGAAATTGCCTGGCAGCCTGGGAAAATATTCAGAGCCCTTTTATATGGACGGCTGGGCATTCACAATCTGGAATATTTTGGTTGGACACTTTGTATCCGCTGGCTATGGGCACAGAAAACAGATCCATCAATACCTTGGGCTGGTCTCACCATCCAGGTACCACAAAAAGCTCAAGCCTTGTTTCATATGGCGGTTGATGCAATAGTTGGAAATGGGGAGACAATTATTCTGGTCAGATCGCTGGATAAATGGCAACAATGTGGCAGAAATACCTCCCAACCTTTATAAAACTGTCCCCAAAAGGGTGGTGGGATTAAGGACAGTAGCAAAAGCTCTAAATAATAGGATTTGGGGGTCTGACATGCAAGGGGCTCTCACTGTCCCAGTTCTAGTGGACTATGTTAGGATTTGGGACTTGTTGCAACAGGAAGTTCAGGATCATTTTCAATGGAAGCTGACCCAATCTGGTACATATAGCAGCAACTTCTTTGTTGGTTCCATAAAATTTGCAGCATAGCCAAGAATCTGGTGGAGCTGGGCACCTCTACGCTCCAAATTCTTTATTTGGTTGGCATTAAAAGGAAGGATCTGGAGGGCTAATCGCCTAGCCAAGCGTGGATTGCAACACCAGACGCCTGTCCTCTGTGTGACCAGGCACAGGAAGCAGCCCAGCACCTTCTTTTATCATATGTATTCACTTGTCAGGTTTTGTTCTTCATTTTCCATTACCTGAACCAGGTCGTCAACATGCGCACAGCTGAGTCATCTAGTTTCTCAGCCTGATGGTGCAACACCATTTGGGCAGTGCCAAACGATATGTGTAAAGGTTTGAACTCTCTCATCATACTTGTGGCCTGGGAGGTTTGGAACCACCGCAACTCCTGCGTGTTTGAAGGAATACGTCCAAGCATCCAGATACTACTCCAAAGTCCAAACAGTGGCGATTGAGAGCTCCTTGCGGTGTATGGCTGGGGCCTCAAAGCTCCAGGAGCTCCGCCCTAGGTCAGTTATGCTGGGCAATTAGGCGCCATGGCTACCGGTCAAGTATGCAATTTCTTTTTTGTTGGCAATTTTGTTTTCTGTGTTGGCCAGTGTGTTAGTGTGCAAGGATTGGGGGGTCTCCCCAAATCTTCTGTATTTGTTCCCTTCTTTCTTAATGAAATGACGCGCAGCTCTCCTGCATAGTTCGAGAAAAAAAATTCTGATGTATATCTAGTTCAACATTCTATAATTTACGCATATTCCAACATGGTCCGATAGGATATTTGAAGGACAATAAATTAATAACAACACAACAAAGTTCAATGATCGGCAATCTAGAATGCTTGAATGGAGCGACAGTACAACCATTGCAATGCAAAAGCTTGTATTTCCCTGACTTTGTGTATAAAGGCCTCCATCATGTACATGCCCACTAAACTTCAGTGTTAGAAATGTGAATGTTTTTAGCAGTTTTACACTCCTAATGAATCAAAATTGGCTACAGGACACTGAAAATGAAGTGTCTTTGCCAACGGACATTGAAAAAAAAAATCGCTTTGCTGGTGGACACTAAAGTTTTTGACATTGCTGGAAGCCTGGAAGACACCAAACACATTAAAATATTCATTTCTTTCTCACGAGGTGAGACAACAATTGTGAAATGTCACTTTTGCCCCTGGCTCGTTTTTGACACAGGTCGCAAGGGTGCAGGCGGTGGTGGCCCAAACGAAGAAGGTCTTCAAGGGAGAAAGAATAGAAAGGGAGGGAAAAAGAAGAAAGAGCCAGCGGCAAAAACAACATTTCATAGCTGTTGTCTCTCGTCCTGTGAGAGAAATTATTATTGTAATGCATTGGGTGTCTTTCAGCAAATTTGTCTCAAACTAGAGTCTGCATTAGCAAAGCGGCTTTTTTCTGGTATCCACTGGCAAAACAACTTTACTTTCAGTGTCCTATAACCAATTTTGCCGAATACCTATACTATAAGGTGGCGTTTGGTTCATGGGAAATGGGGTCTGGGATAGGGAAATCAAGAATGGGATAGAATATATCCAGTGTTTGGATGGAGGGACGGGGAAATAAATCTAGATTGGGAACGGGAAAAGATTCAGCTATATCGCGACGATTTCATCCCGACCAGATAGGTGGGTTACCATCGGGAAAGAACAGAATAGGCGCTGGCGGACGCGATGCTGGAGAGCACCTGCGCGCCGCCGAAGGACGTGAAGCTGGCATGCACCTGTGCACCGCCGGAGGACAAGAAGCTGGAGCCTACCTGCACGCCGCCGGAGGATGACGAAAATAGAGCCACCTGCGCGCCATCAGAGGATGACAAAGCTACCTGCGTGCCACCAGAGGACGTGAAGCTGCAGCACACCTGCGCGCCACCGGAGGACGACGAAGCTAGAGCCACCTGTGCGCCACCAGAGGACGACAAAGATGGAGCTCAGCACTACGCTGCCGGAGGACGATGAAGCTAGAGCCACCTGGGCGCCATCAGACAACGACGAGGCTGGATCCCAAAGCTTGTTAAGCAACGAGGTCACTGAGGCCTCACCAACGCCGAGGTATAGCACCAGCAGCTCGATCCTAGCGCTGCGAGGAGGACGCAAGGAAACCGCACCTATACCAAGCCAAGAACTGCCGTTGGCCTCACGCCTAGTGGAAGAACTGGCAGAGTGTGGATATGGATGGATGTAGGTGAATGCAAGCAACCAGATGTGGCCACAAGCTGACAGAGGTCTCTTTTATTTTCTTAGGCATCTTCATCCTAAACTTGCAGGCTACTCCAATCCAATACATCCACATCCAAGCTCGACTACAGATCTGCACTTTTGTGCTCATGGCGGAATCAGCAGCCCTAGTGCTGGCTGCTTTGATCGTCAGCATGCTCAACATCACGGAGTACTCATTCCTATCTGACTGTGAGCAGTTGGTGCACTTCATCAACTCCATGGGTCACTCCAATCCTCCTGACTGGAGAATAAAGCCTTTCACCCAGGTCTTCAGTAATCTATATAGGGCCAACTCTTCTAAACTTCTGAAGATTAGCAGGAACTTGAACTCCACGGCGGATGCCTTAGCACGTCAAGCTCTCAGTTCTCAATCTATAGGACTTCAGTCTTGGTGTTCTCATCAGCATGGCTTAGACCATTGCTTTATCTCTCAAGCTCTACATTCAGTAGACTTGCGCAATGTACTTATACTTACAGCACGTTGCTGCTAATGAATGGAAATTTATGATTGCTGTCAAAAAAAAACCCAAACCTGTTGTATCCAAACAAGAGACTAGTCTACATAATTTCTATCCCTATCTCTCAAACCCAGAAAATTATAACCCCCTTCGTATCCCTATCTCAAACCCAAACTCCATCCAAACGCCACCTAAAAATGTCTAAAATATAGCAAATTACATCGTCCAGTTCCTATTGAAATACCCCATGATCTCATCACCTTGCAGAAGCTACCTTTAAGTTCCTTAGCCCTTGCTAAATGTGGATACCCCACTAAAATATGTTTTAGAATGACAGAAACACCTAAATAAAGAACCTATTCATAACATCCATTGTAGTCAGTCTAATGTAAATTTGACAAGCTCTGAGTAATTGAACAAAAAGATTCAGAGGAAAGGTAACTTGAATCCTTATGATTAAAGAACACAATGTAAAAAAATAGGCACAAACCATTGATTAGAATAAATTGAAATGATGAAAGTGTAACAAACAAATACCTCCATGTCTGAATCTTCAAGGTTAGTAACAATCTCATTGACAACCTCATGGCAAAGGGTGCAAGTATCTTCATGTCTTGGAAGACGAATAAATGTTACCTCCCCGCAAAAACTTAACGATGCACAAAACTCTTCAGGGCTTAATGAAGTAATTTTTGTGAAAAAAAGAGGGGCATAATAATCGACCAAACTCGTGCACTGTCAGGAGTCCATGTAGAAGCATAGATTACATATGGAATGCCAGCTTTTAGAATGCAGCACAAATATTTAGCATGCAAAGTATTTAAGGTAAAACAACAATACCTCCAGCTTAAAAGAGCGAAACTTTGAACAAGCTTGGTGTAGTGTATCAATGATTTCAGTCTGGGTCTCATTTTCATTTAGATAGAACAGGGCTTCTGACGCAAACTCCTCACAAAGTTGGCATAATTGCGGATTTTCCTTCATTGACAGAGATAATGTGCCCACATTTGGAATCCTTGTAGCAGCTAGAATGAGAGAATCAGTGAGAAATGACAAGATACTTTGAAAAAAGGATAAATATCAGGGATATGACATTTAGCACAACAGAATAAAAGCACAGTGAAAGCAATGTAGGTAATGTATTATTGCTCAATAAATACCAAAACAATGCAGTTGCCTAAGATTCAGCAATTAAGTTTTTGTATTTAATATAAACATATGCAAACTACCTGCTAGGATTTTCAGAGTATCTGATCTAAATTGCCATCTACATTCCCTTTCAAATATGAATAAACAATGCAAAACCATAAAGTTTGATGCATATAAGAACGCAGAACAGAAAAGGGAGAACAGCGCCAGGATAGTAAAAACTATGTGGTATTCCATCAGAGCCTTCAATGCATACAGCTGAGGCCAGAAATAGAGAGAACAGCATCAGGATAGTAAAAACTATAAATGTCCACCTTCCTTGATTTTGCTCATCTATTTTCATCTGAAATAGGGGCCTCAGTTAATATTCAGTAGTGTTGTTGCGTTGTGTTTTAAAAAAAAAAAACTAAAATATAGAATCCCACTAAATTACCTTTATCACATGATCAAAGTTCAATTCTGAGTAAATTGAATAAAACAAAAATACCAGCCATCTAATGCTTGCACTGGACACATCGTTGCTTACAATAAAACATTACGCACCAGCATCATCCATAGCAAAGCTTGTAGTACACCAGAGCACAAGACTGATGATGAACATAACTTGAACTCCTGTGCCCATTCTGCATGTAACAATTCAGTCCATTCCATAAACAATGTCATTATCAATTATTTGCTAACTAGTAACTACACTAGCAGATAATGCAAATGATAAATTGTATCCATAAAAAAGAGGTAAATAATTTCATTTCAGTCACAAATCTGAGCGCTGGACAATAAACCCGGTGACTTGTTCCAAAAAATGTCCTAACTGCCCTTGATTTTCTTTCAAAATCAAAAGGAGTAGACTTTGAATGAAATTCAGTTTTAACTCAGCTCATTAAACTGTTTGGTCCCAAACAAGAACATAGGAGACTATAATAAGACTACATCAATTTCGATGAGAGCTCAAAAAAAAAAGTTCAGTTGGCTCTGTTATCCAATCGAGTTTAGGAGGCACAGTACTACGTGTATACTACGCTTGTAATAATAACATCATATTCGAATACAAGCAGCTAAGCTAGGGGAAGATATGGGGTAGGCATACCTGCTGGGTGCACGTCTCCGGCGAAGGGCCCGAACAAGACCTGAGCTCCTGAACGTAGCGCGGCGGCAGCAGCAGTCGCCCAGTCGTCGCCAGTTCGACGAGAGAAAGAGAGCGGACGCGAGGGGACGGGAGAACCACGAGAAAGAGGGGACTACGCTCGGGGGACGGAAGAACGTTGACCCAACCCCGGGTGGAGTCAGCAGCGCCGCTAGGGCCTTGTTTAGCTCACCTCAAAACCAAAAACTTTTCAAGATTTTTCGTCACATCGAATCTTACGGCAAATACATGAGACACTAAATATAGACGAAAATAAAAATTAATTGTACAGTTTACCTATAAATTACGAGATTAATCTTTTAAGCCTACTAGTTACTCTATAATTAGACAATGTTTATTAAATAAAAACGAAAATACTACAGTTCCGAAATCCAAAAAATTTTGAGAACTAAAAAAGAGAGAGTATGCACGGCCGCATGTGAGGAAATGATTACGGTGAAATTACCCTTATTTTTAAAACATTATTATAATTTTTCCTCTGCATTTTGAAACTGAAGCCCGAGTTTGCTCTTATTATGTGATGAACTCCTCCTAACGTGTTAATTCTTGAACGAAACCTCTGCTTTGTTACATTTCACTGTAAACTTACCCTAATGATATTATTTTCATGGATTTGGTAATGATTTCAACAAAAAATCTATAAACTAATTTTTTAAAGTTTAGTGAAATTTCTTAGAATTTAATAGGATTTTGACACAACTTGCATATAGTGTAACTAGGTAATATACCAGTGTGTTGCTACAGGATAATAAAACTTTTGTACTAAAAATATACGGATTGCACTATAAAATAATATTATTGTGAAATTAAATACCGATGTTAAAGTAACATTTAGTCCAAAAAACAATGTTTATGAAATTGATGGCCACAAAGAGCATGACGTAGCCGGCGACTATCCCTGGTCTCCCTCTCTCCGATCAGTAGATGTAGATGAATAACAATGAGTAATTAATCATATATTTAAATTGTAATAAGTGTGAAATTGGAGAAACTAATGGACCACAATGCCACACAATGAGTATTCGTCTCCGATTGATGCATGCAAGACATATATCAAAATCAAGAGATAAAGAAACGAAGCATAGGAGCATGGTAGCCACCAGCAAAAGACAAATAAAAACTGAATATTTGTTTGATATATTTTGTTTCTTTAATATTTCCTTTTTACTAAGTGGTTTTTTGGGCACCGACATTTGATATACCACGTCAAAACTATGAGAAGGAAGCATCTCCAACAGTTTGCTAAAATTTATTTGTCATATTTTGAGTTTTGGCAGCTTGGTAAAAGATTTGGCAAGTAAAAAAATGACTATCTTCAATAGTTTGCCATTTAGACTTGCCAAATTAAAAAAAGGAAGGCCCACACCCCAACTACCAACGTCGCCTCCGTGCGTGCGTGATCAGATTTTATTTAGCTTTCCAACACTTTGGACACTCTTTCACCTTGTTCAGTTCGCAAAATTTTTTAGATTTTGACACTGTAGCACTTTCATTTTTATTTGACAAACATTGTCCAATTATAGAGTAACTGGACTTAAAAATTCGTCTCGCGTTTTACATATGAACTGTGCAATTAGTTTTTGTTTTCATGTATATTTAATGCATCATACATGTGCCCTAAGATTCGATATGATGGAGAATCTTGAAAATTTTTAGGAACTAAACAAAGCCTTTGAATCTATCAGCAGCAGCACGGCAGCAGCTCAGCAGCAGCTCAGCGACAGCAGCACGGCAGCACCTCAGCAGCAGCAGCACGGCAACAGCTCGCGGCAACGAACGGCGCGGGGGACGAGATACGCGACGAGTCCGCGCGTGTAGAAGTCCGCGTGCGGATGAGGAGGATGGCAACTCCAGATTTTTGACAAACATGTTTAGCAAACTGTTGGAGAGAGTTTTTATCATTGATTTACCAAAATTTATGAGATAGCAAGTGTTTTAGCAAACTGTTGGAGATGAATGAAATACACTGTTCTTAGCAGCTGCAAAGATCCTGTATAGGTGACAAACAATTGGCATGCCGAAGCCTATTTAAAAAACTCAGATCTTTCCATTGTGCCGACTGAAGGTTCATTCCAAATGATTTGGTCTGAGCATGTATAGTTGCCGACTAAATTACTACATGTTCTTGAGTTAATTATCAGTAGCTATATAAAATAACTGTAGACACCAAATAGTTTCTGGCCAAACTCCATGCTCAGCACCTGATAAAACTAATTAAATATTCAGCAACTGATAAACTCAAATTCCATTTTGAAATTAGCGTGCAGGATGGTCCCTCTTTATTTTCCCATTGCCTTTAAATTAGGCATCATCCACGGCCTAATCTTTTATACAACACCTTTTTTGGGAATAATATGATTTTACAAAGTGTGTGTTGTGGCGACGGCGCACCGAGCTGCGTGTGGGTGCGGGCTCGTGAGGCGACAACGGCGAACCCAGCTGCGGGCAAGTGCAGGCACCAGGTGGGCTCTTGAGGAGGCGACGACGGTGGATCCGTAGGCAGGCTGGGCAAGCGCGTGCGGTGGCGACGGCACACCTAGCTGCAGGCGGTCACGGGCTCGTGAGGCGGCAACGGCGACCCCAACTGCAGGCAGGCGTAGACGCCGGGTGGGCTCTTGAGGTAGTGACAGCGGTGGATGCGGAGCCTGGCAGACCGGAGCGAGGTTTCTTTCCTACAAAGCGAGGTTTCTTTTTTTTTTGATTTTTTGTAACAAGGGAGCCAGGGCGGATGGGAGGGAGGCATGCGTTGCAGGAGGTAGGACGAAGATGCCTGGCTAAAATGTTACACCAAAACGATGTCCATCTTTTAGTCTTTTTAGTTGTGAGAGATAAATGGCCCTACGGGCAGGTTTTTTCTCAAACTTCTTGTAACCACATCTGCCATTTGGTGCAACAAGGCGCTTATCAACAAAAATAATTCAATAGATCACTCCTAATCTCACCTAATGCAATCTCAAGCAAGCTTGTAGCACCCTAAAATTTGCTTCTTTTGAAATAAAGTTAAATTAATTTAATTTTGTATTTATGTGTTCATGAAACATAGGAAAATGGATGGTCATAAAAGCCTTGATTTGGTCATAAAAGCCTTGATTTTCTTTTGGTCACAAAAGAGGGTGAAGTATCCAACGAGGAGGCCTTTGTTAGTTCATACCCTAGTGGGAGAAGTACAGGTAGATGAGGTATGCTCAAATATTAGTCTTGTCATAAACAAGAAAAATTTCACTGTAACCCTCATTGTGTTAGAGTCACTTAATATCCCTGTGGTTCTTAGTAATGGATGGTTGTGTGCACACAAAGGAGCAATTCATGGTACCTAGTGCACAATACCCTTAACGACACCGTCAAGGAAAACAATTGAGTATCAAGGTGGTCGACTCCTACCTGAGAAAGCAAATGCAGATCAAGTTTCCAAATCTCTTTGAGTTGTAAGTCAAAATGTCAGTAGGTAAAATGGTTTTTGGTCAATTATGAATAATAGTCAAAAGTTTAGTGCACAAGTCATGACCCTGAGACATAAATGTTTAAGTTTGGTATAATAGTTGTGAAGTTGAAAGTGTTATCAAGATCTTTTTTCTGTTTCTCTACTGAAATCCGAGCCTCTTCCAAATATCACAACGAGATTTATTTTAAGGAGGGTAGAATTATAATACCCTAAAACTTGCTCCTTTTGAAATAAAGTTAAATTGATTTAATTTTGTATTTATGTGTTCATGAAACATAGGAAAATAATATTTTTCGTTAAATAAAATTTAAGACTTAGCAACTTGTTTATGCATTCATGCTTGTGCATACAATTTATTATGATGAGTGGTTTCGACCAAAATTTAAAATGAATTCAAATTACTTTTGAAATGGTCTTGAAATAGGTTTTGAAATAAAGAAAGAAAATAAAAAATAGAAAACCATCTCCCTCTCTGTTTTGGCCCGAAGGCCCCAAACCCCTCCTTCTTTCTTATCAACCTGATTGGCCCAACTCTCTTTTTCTTTCTCTTAGGCCGAGCTCCACTCTTGCTTCAACTTGCGGGCCGCGTAGCTGTCTGGCCCAGCAAGCCACGCGCTCCTCTCATTCCACTTGGCCCGAGCTTCGGCCCAAGCCACCACGAGGCACCCCATCTCCCTTCTCTACCGCCTGACCCCACTTCTTGTGTCCTTGAGCAGTTGGACCAAGTCGTAAGCGCCTTCCCCTACCTTGAGTCGTGTCCGAGCAAGAGACAGGGCCAACACCACCCAATCCTAGATTTCTCGGGATTCCTTGCCTTAAATGCACAATCGACCCTCTATAAAGCTCCGTGACCCCTCTATGTCTTTCTTGTTTCTCTACGCGCCACCTTTTGCCCTAGCTAGCTCCGGCCACCAAGCTCCGAAACCCAAACATCCGCCACCACATAGACCTCTCTTGCCGATGTTTCACTCGCACATTGAGTTTCGACAACGCTAAGCAGCACACAGGTACCGCCTATGCTCCCTTTTGCCCTCTTTGTCGCTTACGCTAGCTCATCAAAGCCACTCCAACGAACTAAGCCGCCCACCCGAGCGAAGCACTATCATTATGCCCTCATAGCCTTTTCTGATCCCCTAGTCACACTCGCCTTCGCCCTCTGTTCCTTCGTGTGCTATCCCCATGGCCTACGGTGCCCGGAAAGTCGAGATTCATGAACTCCAGTGAGGAGATGCTGTGTTTGACCATGGCGCCACCATGCTGGCACTGTAGCTGGCCAACAGCCGCCCACCCCTTCCCCTGGATGTAATCTAAGCCGTCGATTTAAAATCCAACTTCCACGAGTCACTGGTACCCTTTCGCCTGTCGTATTTGCTAAAGAGCCCTTGTGACTTTGGAGTTTAGAACCCGCAGTCCAAAGCACAATTCAAAATTACGCCTTCTGGTTTTGAAAATATAAAAGCCTCGGTTTGATTTTCAAAATACGTTTTCAGTACTTACACTGATTTTCTTTTGGTCATAAAATGTTCATTTTAATTCCAATTTGACCTGTTCAACTTGAATTAGGTTTGTATTCACGGAAACTACATGTTAGTAATGTTGTTTTACCAGTTTGCAACTTTTAAATTTCGTGATCCTATTTAATTAATTACTTTTTATAGGAAATCTTAGAAAATTTATAACTTCTCCGTTGTAGCTCTGATTTTCTTGATCTTTACGTCTGTGTGATTGTAGCGATGTGGAGAGTCATTTTATACACTTTTGACATTGTTTTTCTACTATTGGTGTACTGTTCTAATTATACCTTTGTTTGCTTTATATATGTTTGGCTCTAGTTTGTTTGTGTGTTGCTATCCGGTGATCGAGTATAGTCGGTGAGTAGTACTTCGGTGATCAAGACCAGTACTTTGATGACTAGCAAGATCAACAAGAGCAATTGTATCAAGGGAAGTATAGTTTGGGTTTTCTATCTGTGGCCATGATCTTGTGATTTGATTAATGTTTAAGCAGCAAACGATAAAAACAACTTTTTAGCAGCTTAAGGATTTATCTATACGTGATCATCCAAGATTTATAGTACAACCATGAGGGCTATATGGCTCTGACTTTAGTCAAGTATGAGTACCTTTTTTAGTTTGTTAGTGGTTACCTGTGAGTGGTTGTATCACATGGACTGACTAATGAAATCTAGCGACCCTAACTTGTTAGATGAACCTTTGAATAACTTCATAGTGAACCCTGTCGATCTTCCTTGGTAGTGGGTTAAGAGGTTGATCACCTCGAGCAAAAGGGTAAATCATGACTCATAGATAAAGTTGTACAACCTCTACAGAGTGTTTACTAAACTAGAATACTAGTCGTGCTCACAGACACAAGTGGCCTTGGGGACATCTATATTAAATATGATGATTCTTGTTATGTTAGCATGCTCATTGACTCACTCTATACAACCTTGTTGCTATATTTGCGAAGTTCGACATGGACTCACTCTTGTTATTTTCCCCCTCACCTTAGGACAAGTTTTAGGCTTGTGATCAACTAGTCAGTTCGGATCCTGTAGAGTGGAGTTAATATCCGAAATTTAGAGTTATCTTCCATTGTTTGCTGCCTAAGGTTATCTCTGATATACTAAGTACGTTATATAATTTATGCATTGTCTTTTGATATTACTCCTCATTTGTAGGTATATGTGAGATTTGACTTTTAAGACTCACATATGGTGTATATCTAGTTTTATAATTACAGAGCTTTAGTGAGCGGTTTGTGTTCCTAGGCTTATGTATGTGTAAGTATCAGCCAAGGGTGCCAAAGACTTCAAATGATTATACTCCCCTCTATTTTATAAAGTCCACTTAAAAACTAGTTGTTATGCATTTAGTGGGGCTTTATGGAACCACTGGAGAGCCACACTAGCGTAACCAACGATCATTGACACGAGTATTAGAACTAGCCATTAGAATAGGCTATTCTCACTACTAGAGAATAGGCCTTTCGTCGATGTGCCCAAATACGTTTAGTTTCGGTATTTTTGAGGACCGAGACAAAAAGGGTCTTTAGTCCCGATTGGTAACACCAACCAGGACTAAAGGTCCCTCCCCAATGGTTCTGTTGTCAGACACTGTCGGGAGGGACCTTTAGTCCCGGTTGGTGTAATCAACCGGGACTAAAGCCCGACCGTTAGTCCCGGTTTGTGCCACTGACCGGGACTAAAGCTTTTGTCCTGGTTTGTGGCACCGACCGGGATCTAAAGGCTAGGCTTTAGACTCGGTTTGTGTTACCAACTGGGATTAAACCCTCCCCTACAAATTCAATCTCCTTCTCCCTCTTCTTCCTCCCTGATCGAGCCCGAGCTCCTTTCTTCTTGCTTGTTATTGCTTGTTCTTGCTCTCATCTCCGGTGATCAACCCACTTCAACGCTTATACGCCGTCGTCGATTTGTTTGAAAGGTTGCTAGCTTCATCCTCCTATGTTTTAGCAGCACCATATGCAATTTCATGTTGTATATGGCTATTTTATTTCATGTTGCTAGCTTAATCATTTTTCATGTTTGAAATTTTATGAAAGATGATAAATGTAGTACCTAAAAAATAGTATACACATATCATTACTAGTATGCATACACAAATCATGATTAGTTCTATTATAGACAATTTAGGATATTTTTAGTTTAATTTGTTCATGTTCTCCTTTTAAAATATTAAATAATGTTGATTCTTTGTAATTTTAAAATAAATTAATTTTAACTTTAAAAATTCTTCAAATTAATTTCATTTAGAGATAAAATTACACCTTTTAATAGAAAAATGCAAATTCCATGATAATGCAGATGAGGACATGCTATTGGATGTACAATGTCGATCGCCGCTCCAACGAGTTCATTACGGGTGTGTGAGAATTCTTAAGAGTGGCAGAGGAAAACAAGCGGGATAGTTTTATGTGCTGCCCATGTACCGTGTGTATGAATTTAAAAGAATTTTGTAGCTCAAGAAGTATTCACTTGCACTTGTTCAAGTCGGGTTTCATGCCAAACTATATTTGTTGGACCAAGCACAGAGAGACCGAAGTTATGATGGAAGAAGGTGAAGAAGAACAAGCATACCCTAATGATGTTTTTGCTCAATACTGTGACTTTGCGATGGTGGAAGGTGAAGAAGAGGCGGATGCAGAAAACTCTATCGCTGAAGATGACGATGCTCTTGGTGATGTTATTCACGACGCATAGAGAGATTGCAAAAGTGAAAAGGAGAAGGCTAAGTTTGACCAAATGGTAGAAGATCACAAGAAGTTACTATACCCGTCCACCGAGGATGGGCAGAAAAAGCTAGACACAACACTGGAGTTGTTACGGTGGAAGGCAGAGAATGGTATATCTCACAAGGCATTTGGGAAATTACTGAAGATCAAAAAATGCTTCGGAAGCCTAACGAATTGTCCACCACTACATACGAAGCAAAAGAGATCATCTGCCCTCTAAGATTACAAATTGAGAAGATACATGTATGTCCTAATGACTGCATCCTGTACCGTGGCGAGCACGATAATTTAGATGAATGCCTTGTTTGCAATGTGTCACGGTACAAGATCTTGCGAGATGACCCTGACGATGTTGAGGATGAAGAACGTCCGAAGAAGAAAATCCCTACCAAGGTTATGTGGTATGCTCCAATAATAACGTTCTCGTATAGGTGCAACGTATACGGATAATAGCAGCAAAAAATAAATTAGAAAACAATATAATTGAAAACCAACTAAAAAATGAATTGAAAAGAAAAAAGAAAAAGAAAAAATCTTTAGTCTCGGTTTGTAATACATTTACAAACCGGGACTAAAAGGGGCTGCGCACGTCAGTTAGTGGTGAGCCCTTTTGTCTCGGTTGGTATTACCCCTGGGTCTGCGCCCGGCTCGCAGCTCGAGACTAAAGATCTATTTGAACCGGGACAACAAGCCCTTCGTGTAGCAGTGTCTCCGATGCACCCCTTGAACAACTACCGAAGGAATCTGTGGGCCTTAGAGAGCTACTTTGCACCATGCTAAAACCTCACTGGACATTCCTCCGATGACCACCTAGAAGTACCAGTAGAGCTATCTGGTGGTTCTAGGGATCTTCTATTCAAGGTGTTTTACACCACTAGAAGACTCCAGTATGTTCCACACACTAGACCATCACAGAAAGCAACCCACAATTTCAAACTTCTTGCGTTGCACAAATTGCCACCACGTCATCTCTTACGGAGCCCAAGCTCTCATGGTGTTACCACGGGATCGCCAGATACAGACAAATACATTAAACTAGAAGCATACCTCACCTGTTGCTATACACAGAGGTACAGGTAATTCGCAACCTCTTTCTACATGTGGTTTGACGAACCGCCTGTGCTGGTGGTATGTGAAAATAAAAATTTACACAGGCGGGTAACAGAGAATCGCCTGTAGAAATATATTGCTACATGCGATTTAGTTATGTCAACAGTCAGTGGAATTTTTTTTCTACAAAATACGAAATCGGCTTTTAAAAATAGGGGAAAAAATTAATCCCAGGAAGACCCACTGGCTAATCGCCTGCCCGTAAAATCGCGCACTTCGTGGCCGGTACTATATCAGAATTTAGTTCCCCACATATTATCCTAAACTGAGCATATATTAATTATTTGAGGCAGTAAACGGATTCAAATTGAAAAGTTGTCAATTATAAAGTTTTATAACTTTTCAAGATCTACAACTTTTACATTGTTATTTTCTCCATCCGAGGTCATTTACAAAATTTGAATTTCAAATTTGAGAAATTCAAATGTTTTTTTCGATTACAAGATGGATCCAAATGAAAAAATCATCAACTACAAAGTTTCATAATGTTTCAAGATCTACAACTTTTATTTTGGCACTTTTTCAAACGAGATCATTTGAAAAGCTTAAAAAATTTAATTCCAAATTATTTCTATAGGCGGTTTTTAGTGGCAGTTCCTTAAGAAAACCGCACGTAGAAATACATGATTTCTACAGGCGATTTTGTTAGGAAAACCGCCTATGAAAATCCATTTTCACTTTTGGTTTTCTTAAGGAACCGCCTATACAAATGCACCATTTTTACTGGCAATTTTGTTAAGAAAACCTCGAGTAAAAATTGATTTTTACTGGTGGTTTTTAAGTCGAGCCCGCTGTTGATGGTAGATAACTCCTAATTTTAACCGTCAACTTAACATAAAAAGGACCTATTTGTAAGCACTTAGTAGAAATAGGGTTATCACTAACAGAATTCCATGAGTTTTTGTGATTGTCTATTTCTGTAGGGGTTACCAGAATAATAACAAAAGAAAGTCCACATATCAAATTTACATAGAGAGAAGACGGGAACATCAACTCAGGAACAATCTAGAAGACTCTAGGAGCCAACCACTTGAAAGGTGGGACCCACCTACCATAGGGTAGGGGCAGGCGCCCCACCCTGGCAGGGGCAGCCGCCCGGGGCTCTCCACCAATTGGAGCGAACCTCGCGGATCCTGCCTCCACCAACTTTGAGGATTAATCTTAAGTCCACGTTTAAGTCAGTTTGATCTAAGAGCTGTGGTGATTCCTAGGGGGCTATAAATAAAGACCCTGACCCCCTGAGATGTAACTCTGAAACCCTAAGTCATATTTTTCAGATAGAGTTAGACAGAGAGGGGTCCCTCGAATGGATCTGTCTCTTTAGGGTGATAGCAACAAGAGAGATTGAGAGAGTATAGGGTCAAGATAGGAGTTGAGGAAGCCTGGCCTATCAGTGCCTTCTTCTTCATATCTTCGGGGTCAAGTCTCCTAACCCGAGGCTTGTTTCTAAAATCGTTCGGCAATTCAACATCTGATACTAGTAAGTTATTGTTCTTATTGTTCTCTAGTTTACGAGTTTACTTTATTCGCTTCACGTAGGGAATAGAGTAATTATTCATAGTGTCAGCGTGGTGCTTAGGCTAGGAATACTCGTAGATATGCCTTGCTTGGCCAAATTTGTGGTAGCCTTTTGGGAGAAGTGACATTTCTCTTGGGTCTCAGTAATCCACGTCCAGACAGGAGGTAAGGTACGGTATAAGGTACTAGGGTTAAGCACTCTCTGAGGTGTCTCTTTTCTCTAATTACTCCCCTTAGAACGATATCTACACACTACCATAGGTTAGAAGAAGAATGAAGAAAGAGTTCTCTCTATATCACTTATATCTCACTATCTTGTCTTGCAACCCATGGATAGTAGGTAGGATAAAAGGTTAGTCTATTGCACGCTTTCTCCTAGTGGTAAAAAAATAAATATGATACTCTGGACTTATCTCCCGGGTGAAGTGCTCACCAATATCCGTGCGCTTGTGGATTATTTCTCTTTGATTCTTTCATGTGCGTAACTAATATCAACAAGCATTTCTGGTGTGTTGCCAGGGAGAAAGACGGTCTGCTTAGATAACCTTGTCTTACTCTACCTTGTATCACACTTTTATCTTTTCTGTTATCTCACCTTTTTTTATATCTTACCTTTTCTTTTATGGATACCTTAAATTCCACTCCTATCATTTAGTTCCCTGCACCCACGGAGACTAGCCTAGTGCCACATGAGTCATCACAACCTATCCAAACATGTAGCTATAGGCTGAGTCTACGGTTGATTGCGTTGGTCCAAAGCCTATCCTTTTTAGGATAAGGAGATGAAAATCCTTACCTACACATTAGAGACTTTGAGCAAACATGAGACTGTCTTCGCATTGAAGGCATATCTGATGAAACTCTCCGTTGGAAGCTATTTCCTTTTTCATTAAAGAGAAAAGCTAGACAATGGTATAGTAGAGCCATAGGTAAGCAACAAGGAGATTGGGGATATTTATGTTCCAACTTTTGCCTAGATTTCTATCCCATCTCCCAAATCATCGACCTTAGAGTCAAGGTTCTCACTATAAAGCAAGAATCTAAAGAAACCTTGGCTTCAGCCTGGAATCGATTTACTACACTTTTAGCATCTGGCCTGGACCTTAGTCTACCAGACCCTATTCTTTTACAACATTTTTATAAAGGTCTGAGTGAAGAAAGTAGAAAGTTGGTCGACACTACATCAGGAGGATCTTTCTTGCATGTCTCTTCTAAGAAAGCAATATTAATCCTAGATCAAATCCTATCCACTAAATTAGATTACCTCCTAGAAGTAGAGCCTCAACCCCAGTTAGCTGAAACCAACCCTTCGCCAGACACACCATCTACTTCAGCTAACACATGTCTAGAGCAAGAAAAAGAAGAAATTCTATTTCCAGATTTTATGCTAGACATAGAACCTTATCTCTTTTCTAAATTTGGAAATGTTTTGAATTATCACTCTGTGTAGAGCCACAGAGAAACTCTAGAGAGTCTTTTGATCCCTTTGAGGAAATTCCTTCTGGAAGAACCTTAGGAGAATTAGTATCTGTTATAAGTAATGAATGGTTAGAAGAATCAGAGCTTTCTGTTGAAATAATCCGCTTAGATTCATCTTCTATTCTAATTCATTGCATAATCAATATAGATCAAATAAAAGCTCTCTATAATCTAGTTGTAGGGATAAATATTATGTCCATGTCCCTTGCAGAACATTAAATACAAGACATGAGATTAATCCCAACAATAAAATTTATGAGAAGTCTCTCAGGACATATTGTCCCCACTTTAGGAATTTGACACATCCTACCCATCCAGGTAGAAGGAACCCCAGTGCATTTAAGTTTTTATATCGTTGACACATGGGACTTTGACCTGTTGATAGGAAGACCTTTTAGGTGACTTCTCCATGAAGGACAATCTGGGAAGCTAAAAATTTGCTTAGGCAAGAAACTTCAATTCCCATTGTCCATCTCACATTCTATGAACTCTAGGACTGAACCTTATCTACAAGAAGACCCACTAGAGGAATTTAGGGCTACATCATTAGACTTTTTAGCCAAACCAAGATTAGAAGATGAAGATAGATTCTTCATTGAAGAAGAGGCTGACCCTTCTGAGGAAGAACCTTTAGATGAGTTTACAGTACCACCTAAACCTCCTATTGAGCTAATCCTTTACCAACTGGTCTGAGATATGCTTTTCTAGGTGACAATCTAGAGTCTCCTGTCATTGTAAGTGATAAACTAACTCAGGAGCAGACTCTTCATCTAATGGCAGTCCCAGAAAAACATCAGTCAGCCTTTGGCTACTCACTCCAAGACCTCAAGGGAATTAGTCCTGCTCTTTACACCAATCGCATTCCTACAGATCCTAATATACCACCATCTAGAGAACACCAACGAAGACTCAACAATGCGATGAGAGAGGTTGTAAAGAAGGAAGTTTTGAAACTATTGCACGCAGGCATCATTTATGTTGTGCCACATAGTGAGTGGGTAAGCCCTGTTTAAGTTGTACCTAATAAGGGAGGTATGACTATTATCCAAAATGAGAGGAATGAGATAATCCCTCAATGCACCATCACAGGATGGCGGATGTGCATATACTATAGAAAGCCTAATAAGGCAACTAAGAAGGATCACTTCCCATTGCCTTTTATTGATGAGATGCTAGAGCGGTTAGCCAACCATTCCTTCTTTTGTTTCTTAGATGGATATTCAGGGTATCACCAAATCCCTATCCATCCTGATGACTAAAGCAAAACCACCTTTACATATCCCTATGGAACCCACGCCTATCGTAGAATGTCTTTTGGGTTATGTAATGCACCTGCTTCTTTTCAAAGATGTATGATGTCTATATTCTTTGATATGATTGAAAAGATTATGGAAGTTATCATAGATGATTTTTCTGTTTATAGAAAAACCTTTGATGACTATCTAGAAAACTTAGATAAGGTTTTGCAAAGGTGTAAAGAAAAGCACTTAGTCCTTAATTGGGAAAAATACCATTTTATGGTTAGAGAAGGAATAGTGCTAGGACACTTAGTGTCTAAAAGAGGCATTGAGGTAGATAAAGCTAAAATAGAAGTAATTGAACGTTTACCTTCGCCTGTTAATGTAAAAGGAATTAGGAGTTTTCTTGGCCATGCTAGTTTTTATCGTAGGTTTATAAAAGTTTTTTCATTTATTTCAAGACCTCTTACTCGCTTATTGGCTAAGATTGTTCCTTTTGAATTTGATGATGCATGTTTACAAGGTTTTCAAATTCTTAAGAAGTCATCTCAGCACCAATCATTCAACCCCCTGATTGGTCTTTACCTTTTGAAATTATGTGTGATGCTAGTGATTATGCTGTGGGGGCAGTATTAGGGCAAACTAAGGATAAAAAGCATCATGCAATAGCTTATGCTAGCAAAACTCTAATAGGACCTCAACTTAATTATGCTACTACTAAAAAAGAGCTCCCAACTGTTGTTTTTACTATTGATAAGTTTAGATCTTACTTAGTGGGAGCTAAAGTAATTATTTATTCTGATCATGCTGCTTTAAAATACTTGCTCACTAAGAAAGATGCTAAACCCCGTTTGATAAGATGGATTTTATTACTCCAAAAATTTGATTTAGAAATAAAAGATAAAAAGGGAGTAAAAAATTCTATTGCCGATCATTTGTCTAGAATGCAATTTGAGAATCCATAGGAACTACCTATCGATGATTCACTCTAGGACGACATGCTCTATGGAATCAACCGTTCTGACCCCTGGTATGCAGATAATGTTAATTTTATGGTTACAGGTTACATATCACCAGGAGGCAACAAAAGGAAGCTAATTCAGGAGAGCCGTTCTCACATATGGGATGAACCATACCTCTTCTAAGTATGCTCTGATGGCTTGCTCAGAAGGTGTGTGCTAGCTGAAGAAGGAATCAAAATAATTAAAAGATGGCATTCATCACCATATGGAGGGCATTATGGGGCGTTTCGAACACAAACCAAGATATGGCAGTATGGATTCTTCTAGTCGACAATGTATGAAGACACAAGAGAATTTATTCGGAGATGTGGCCCGTGCCAAAGACATTGTAATATCAATTCAAGGGATGCCGTGCCACTCATCAGCAATCCCTAGATAGAGCTCTTTGGTGTCTGCGGGATTGACTATATGGGGCCATTTTTGCCGTCAAAGAAGTATGAATATATCCTGGTGGCAGTGGATTATGTCTCCAAGTGGGTTGACGCCATGCCATGCAGGAATGCTGACAGTATACATTCAAAAAAGATGTTTGAAGAAATAATTTTTCCAAGATTCAGAGTTCCAAGGATAGTGATAAGTGACGGAGGTTCTCACTTCATCGACAAGTGCTTCGAGCAATACTTGTCGAGGCATGGGATACGTCACAACGTTGCCACTCCTTGTCATCCTCAGATAAGTGGTTAGGCAGAGACATCAAACAAGAAAATTAAGAATATTCTACAGAAGACAGTAAATGAGATGGGGACAGCTTGGAAGCACAAGCTTCATGATACACTCTGGGCATACCAGACAGCATACAAGACACCCATCGGGATGTCACCCTATCAACTTGTCTATGGAAAAACTTGTCACTTACCAGTAAAGCTAGAATTCAAAGCTCACTAGGCTATCAAAAGATGGAACATGGATTTGGATGCAGCTGGAGACAAGAGGAAGATGCAACTCTCTGAGCTAGAAGAGCAGAGAGAAAAAGCATATCACGATGCCAAGATTTATAAAGAGAGAGTAAAAAGATGGCATGACAAAAGGATCAAGAAGAAGGAGTTCACCCTAGGTGATAAGATATTAATTTTTAATTCTAGGGTGAAGCTCTTTGCACAAGGAAAACTTTGAAGCAAATGGGAAGGACCGTTCGAGCTGGTGAGCTCATCGTCACATGGAGCCGTCACGCTTCGCAACAACGAAGGTACGTTATTCAAGGTAAATGGTTAATGCCTTAAATTTTTTAGAGCCCAACAACGAATTAGAGGAAGTAGATGTTATTATTTTCTTTCTCAATTAAAATATTTAGGCCCGACCCTTTTATTTTTGAATTATCAGAGAAAATCAACTTTTTTGGAATAAAAATATAATTATTAAAGTATACGAAAAAGTTGAGGCAGAGCGGACTCGAAGGTCAGGCGGCCGCCCAAAACCCTATGGGTGCCCGCCCCTCCCCCGAAGCCATTCACTGCCGCCTTTCTCCATTTACATCCTAAGTCCTTCCTTATTGATAAAAGTGAATCTTTTGATTTTCTTCCCATCCTTCGCCATTTCACTTCCAAAAATACTTTTCCAGACCCCTATATAAGCAACCCATGCCTATGGTCTCATCTCATCCCTTCCTAGCTCTTCTCTCCTCTTGCTTAGAAGCTAGCAACACATCTTTACTCAGCAATGTCTCAGAAGAATGTAGAGAGGAGAATGATCCCCTTTGGGATTGATCTCAACACCATCCCTAGAGAGGAGCCTAAGAGCAAAGCTATCATTCCCATAGAGGAGCATGTCCCGCTAGCCATCATACCACCGCAACCACATTGCTATGGACAATCTTATTTTGCTCAGCCCATTCGCACCAAGCCTCTCCTCTTGGAAGGATCTCCATCGAAGGGCCCTATCATTGCTCTGCCGCGGGAACCAACATCTTGCCACCGAAGCGTAACGAGAAGCTATTGGGAGTGAAGACCAACAAGAAGGGGGAGGTCATCTGTGCTAAATACACCACTGGTGAACGTACCTACTTTTAGGGGATTCGTGCTCATCCATCGAAGATCAAATTCATCCCCCAAAGGAAGCTCCAAAGTTTGCCATGGCCACAGCCGAGACTCCATGGAAGCGCCACAAGATGATGGCCTACTTGGAGAAGGAGTTAGCTGAGCAGCGCACCATAATAGCCTCTCTTGAAGCCTGTCAACGTGTCCAAAGTAGATGCATCACTTATAGTGATACTAGAATGGTAACGCTAGAGCATGATTCTACCGCTCTAAAGGAGAGAGTGAAGGCTTTAAAGAACCCTAAGAAGTAGGGTCTATTTTTGTTAGCATTTGATAGGGCGAGTGTTAGTTTCCTCAAAGTGTGTTTGATTTTTATAAATTTACTATTGTAATAATAAGCCCTACATGAAGATGATTATTATTATATATGTCTTGTCTCTCTGTTGTCTCTCTTTTGTCTCCACCATGTTGTGAATGAAGGATAACAGGAAACTAGTGTGGGGAAGACACCCGACGATTGAAACGAACAAATTCTCACGAAACGATAACAAAATTGGAGAAGACATGACATGAAGACTATGCTCAACGAAGCTGACCCTGAAGGGCCACTGGCCAGGAGTGGCTGCCCCTATCATCCTTGGGCGCCCACCTAGGGTGTGAAGCCCCTGGTCTCCGCTTCGAACCACGATTAGATATGATTTCACTATGTTATAAATTGTTATTATCGCTGCTATTTCGATTCGTTATAAAATATCTTTAGTTAAATCACCCTATGCATAAATATTTAAAAGATGTTTTATTCATAACCACAAGATAGACTATACCATGATAATTCCTAGATATTCCTATTGCTGTTTGGAACTTTAATATAGGGACCCCATATTACTTAAGTTGTTGTGGAAAGATAGATAGTTTGAATATGAGAACTTGATTTTTGATGCCTAGTCATTTGGAGAATTTTACTTTTCAAAAGTCTTAAAATGATTAGCTATACTTCTCCTCTATAGCAAGAATTAATGTCCTACTAGAGCCATGCATGATAGGTATAAACCAGCTCATAGGCTACTTGCTTTGTATTGAGTTTTGTCAAACCTTATTGACCTATGTCGAGAGGATTATCATACTCCTAAGATCAAGATCACGTACGCCCACATATATCTGCCATTCCTACACTAGGAATGCGCACAAACATGCCTTTTCATCCACAAAAATGTTTTACTCCTACACTGGGAGGAAACACAAAAAGAGTCTTAGTAGGAATAATTGCTCTAAGTTTTTTTAAAAAATCTTTCTCAATATTATCTGGTTGCAGAAGGAGGTATGAGGCTATGCAAAATAAAAGTATTGAAAAAAAGGAGAGAAAAGAAAGAAGAGAAAAAAGGACAAGTGTCCTAGAAAGAAGGAAGAATAAAAGATAGCCCATACCATCCTGTACGAAGACCATAAGTGCTTTAGAGAAAGAAAGACATTTTCAAAAGAGCAATGTAGAATTAGGATTAGGCACTATATATTCCACACACGCACTTGTTGAGTTTTGACTTAGCAAGATATGCAAGGTAAGTATGCTATTCTATAAATTACCTTTAACTCCATATAAGCCTTTATATAGAGTAGGATGTATCTATCTTGGTGAGTTCCACAAATACCACATATAATGAGTGATTTGAGTGTGCTACATGATGGAGAAGGGTAAGCTAAGATTTTATTTAAAAAAATATTATAAAACTCCAAGTGACAGGGCTAAAGGAAAAGAGAACTCTATTTTGTACTGTTCCATCTTCAACTTCCCAAAGTTTTATGGTAGACACTTTGAATCCCATAGTACAGGTATGACTTGGAATAAATCTGGTGATGTCTTGGTTTGAGGTTATGATTAAAATAGTCTATCTATCATTTTTCCTCGAGGACAAGTAAAAGATAAGTGTGGGGGAATTTGTTGACGGTAGATAACTCCTAGTTTTAACCATCAACTTAACATGAAAAAGGACCTATTTGCAAGCACTCAGTAGAAATAGGGTTATCACTAACAGAGTTCCACGAGTTTTGGTGATTGTCTATTTCTATAAGGGGTTACCAGAATAATAACAAAAGAAGGTCCATATGTCAGATTTACATAGAGAGAAGACCGGAACGTCAACTCAAGAATAATCTAGCAGGCTCTAAGAGCCACCACCGAAAATGTGGGACCCACCTACCATAGGGCAGGGGCGGGCGCCCCACCCTGGTAGGGGCAGCCGCCCGGGGCTTTCCACCAATCGGAGCGAACCTCGCGGATCCTGCCTCCACCGACTTTGTGGATTAATCTTAAGTGCACGTTTAAGACGGTTTGATCTAAGGGCTGTGGTGATTCCTAGGGGGCTATAAATAAAGACCCTAACCCCCTGAGATGTAACTCTGAAACCCGAATTCATATTTTCTAGAGAGAGTTAGACAGAGAGGGGTGCCTTCTTCTTCGTATCTTCGAGGTCAAGTCTCCTAACCCGAGGCTTGGTTCTAGAATCATTCAGCAATTCAACTTCTGATACTAGTAAGTTATTGTTCTTATTGTTCTTTGGTCTATGAGTTTACTTTATTCGCTTCACGTAGGGAATAGAGTAATTATTCATAGCGTAAGCATGGTGCTTGGGCTAGGAATACTCATAGATACTCCCTGCTTCGCCGGATGGAGTGGTAGCCTTTTGGGGAAGTGACACTCCTATTGGGTCTCAGTAATCCACATCCCGTCAGGAGGTAAGGTAGGGTATAAGGTTTAGGGTTAAGTACTCTCTGAGGTGTATCTTTTCTCTAGTTACTCCCCTTAGAATGATATCTGCACACTTACCATAGGTTAGAACAAGACTGAAGAAAGAGTTCTTCCTATATCGCTTATATCTCACTATCTTGTCTTGCAACCCGTGGGTAGTAGGTAGGATAAAAGGTTAGTCTTTTGCATGCTTTCTCCTAGTGGTAAAAACAATAAATACGATACTCTGGACTTATCTCCCGGGTGAAGTGCTTACCGATATACGTGCGCTTGCGGATTATTTCTCTTTGATCTTTTGTGTGCGTAACTAATATGAACACCCATCAATTTCTATACACAAGTGTTTTTAATTAAAACCGCATGTAAAAAAATTCCACCGCCAGCATAGAGCTTTTTTGTACTAGTGTGCGGATTAGTGGATTACAAGGTATGATGACATGGACAATAATATGCTTACATGTCTTGCTAACATGGATATTATAGTTGCATGTGTGTCGATATTAGTTACGCACATGAAAGAATCCGCAAGCGCACGGAAATCGGTGAGCACTTCACCTGGAAGATAAGTCCAGAGTATCATATTTATATTTTTACCACTAGGAAAAAGCGTGCAAAAGACTAACCTGGTCTTAACTACTACCCACGGGCTCCAAGACAAAATAGTGAGATATGAGCGATATAGAGAGAACTCCTTCGTCAGTGTTCCTCTAACATATGGTAAGTTGTGTGGTTATTGTTCTAAGGGGAGTACCTAGAGAAAAGAGACACCTTAGAAGAGTGCTTAAACCTGGCACCATATATCCTACCTTACCTCCTGATGGGACGTGGATTACAGAGACATGAGGAGATTGTCACTTACCCCCAATGCTACCACAAATCCAGCCAGATAGGGAGTATCTATGAGTATTTCTAGCCCAAGCACCACACTTACGCTACGAATGATTACTTTATTCCCTACAAGTAAACTCGTCAACCAAAGAACAATAACTTACTAGTATTAGCGGGATAGGTTCATCTATAGGAATGATAGCTTTGCACTCAGGTTCTTCTATGGGTATGGTATTGAGATCGATCCCATACGGAATCATTCTCCTCTCTAAATTTTCTTTATCCATGGCTGAGTAGATCGGTGTAGCTAGCTTCTCAACAAGAGAAGAGAAAAGCTATGATGGGATGATATTAGACCATGGGCATGGGTTGTTTATATAGGGGTCTGAAAAAGTATTTTTTGGAAGGTATCCTAACGATAGATGGGAAAAATTTCCAAAGATATACTTTTTATAAACAAGGAAGGTCTGAGGATGGGAATGGAGAAAGGCAGCGACAAATGGCCTTAGTGGCCTGGCGGGCGCCCCTAGGGTTTGGGCGGCCGCCCACCCTTCGAGCCCCCTCTACCTAAACTTTTTATATAGTTATTTAATTACTTTTTTATTTGGAAAAAGTTGATACCCCCGACAATTCAAAAATAAAATTGTCAGGCTCAATTATTCTACTTGAGACAGAAAGTAATTATGTCTACTTCCTCTAATTCATTGTTGGGCTCTAAAAATAATTTAAGGCGTTGACCATTTACCTTGAATAGCGTACATTTGTTGTTGCGAAGTGTGATGGTTCCATGCGACGATGATCTCACCACCTTGAATGGTCCTTCCCATTTGCTTCAAAGTTTTCCATGCTCGAAGAGCTTCACCCTGGAATTAAAAAGTATACCTTATCGCCTAGGGTGAACTCCTTCTTCTTGATTCTTTTGTCATGCCATCTTTTTACCGTCTCCTTATAAATCTTGGCATTGTGATATGCTTTTTCTCTGCATTCTTCTAACTTAGTGAGTTGCATCTTCGTCTTGTCTCCAGCTGCTTCTAGGTCCATGTTCCATCTTTAAATAGCCTAGTGAGCCTTGAATTCTAACTCAACTGGTAAGTGACAAGTTTTTCCATAGACAAGCTGATATGGTGACATCCCGATGGGTGTCTTGTAGGCTGTCCGATATGCCCAAAGTGCATCATGAAGCTTGTCCTTCCAAGCAGTTCCCATCTCATTTACTGTCTTCTATAGAATATTCTTAATTTGCTTGTTTGATGTCTCCGCTTGACCATTTGTCTAAGGTTGGTAAGGAGTAGCGACGTTGTGACGTATCCCATGATTTGACAAGTAGTGCTCGAAGCGCTTGTCGATGAAGTGAGAACCCTCGTCACTTATCACTATCTTTGGAACTTCAAATCTTGGGAATATTATTTCTTTGAACATCTTCGTTGAATGCATGCTATCAGCATTCCTACATGGCATGGCTTCCTCCCACTTGGAGACATAATCCAGTGTCACTAGGATATACTCATACTTCTTTGATGGTGGAAATGGCCTCATAAAGTCAATCCCCCAGACATCAAAGAGCTCAATCTGGAGATTGTTGATGAGTGGCATGGCATCCCTTGAATTGATATTAACATGTCTTTGGCACGGGTCACATCTCCAAATAAATTCTCTTGTGTCTTCATACATTATTGGCTAGAAGAATCCACACTGCCATATATTTGCATGTATTCGGAATGCCCCATAATGCCCTCAATATGGTGATGAATGACATCTTTCAATTATTTTGATTCCTTCTTTAGCTGGTACACATCTTCTGAGTAAACCATCAGAGCATACTCAGAAGAGGTATGGTTCATCCCAATGTGAGAATGACTCTCCAAGATTAGCTTCCTTTTGTTGCCTCTTGGTGGTACATAACATGTAACCATAAAATTAACAATATCTGCATACTAGGGGTCAGATCTATTGCCTCGGAGTGAGTTGTCGATGGGTAGTTCTTGTGGATTCTCAAATTGCATTCTAGACAAATGATCGGCAACAGAATTTTCTACTCCCTTTTTATCTTTTATTTCTAAGTTGAATTCTTGGAGTAATAAAATCCATCTTATTAAATAGGGTTTAGCATCTTTCTTAGTGAGCAAATATTTTAAAGCAGCATGATTAGAATAAATAATTTCTTTAGCTCCCACTAAGTAAGATCTAAACTTATCAATAGCAAAAACAACAGTTGGGAGCTCTTTTTCAGTAGTAGCATAACAGTTGAGGTCCTGTCAGAGTTTTGCTAGCATAAGCTATTGCATGATGCTTTTTATCCTTAGTTTGCCCTAATACTGCCCCCACAGCATAATCAATAGCATCACACATAATTTCAAAAGGTAGAGACCAATCAGGGGGTTGAATGATTGGTGTTGAGATGAGTACTTTCTTAATAATTTCAAAAGGTTGTAAACATGCATCGTCAAATTCAAAAGGAACATTTGTTGATGATCATTAACATCAACATTATACCATCAATTAATGCACAACATAATATGAAAATGATTATTAGTGTACAGTCGTAGGGTTTATTCCTAAAAAGTTCCATGAGTTGTGTTGCTCTCACTTGTTTTGTAGATAATCAAAATTTCACCACATAAGAGTATCTCAAATGATGAAACAGAGCACACCATTGCGAAGAGCTCATTGAGATGATCGAAACAGACCTACCACTTGCTATATCAGGAGTCTCGACGAGAGAGTCATACATTGTTACGACCAAGAATCTTGTAGAAGACACCGGAGCCATCGCCAAACCAAGAGTTACAGGGACTAACATAACAATTTCCATAGCTTTAGTGAATTCTAGAATTTTAGGGATTAAAGCAAAAGAGTCCGAGAAGATAAGGATAAGGACCCAAACCAAATCGGGTCAGAATCATGCAAGAATTGACGGGAAGGTTCTATAAGACTCGTGAAGACATGAGAACAAAGACAGCGGCCAAAGGCTGACAGGTGGGGCCAACCAGCCCCACCCCCTAGGCCGGTCAACCTGGCCCCACATGGAGGACTCTCCAGCTTCATGTGGTGGCTCCTACCCGAACCCTAGTTTGCATCTCAGCCCTTGTTGAAGGTCGGTTTGATCCAAGGGCCACGGCGCATCCCACTAGACTATAAAAGAAGGGGCAGACCCCCTAGGAGGCATATCATCACAATCAATCAATCATCAATTCAGCCCACCAGTTGTTCAATCTAGGGCAGCCAAGAGCTCCGCCAACTAGGGCATAGCTAGAATCCAGAATAGGAAGTAGAGGAGTCAAGCAACGCTTGGATTTTGGATCTAGTCGGAGAAGACTAGGTATTTACCTTGTACTTCTTTCCTGTATTCAACATTGTTCTTATATTTGTTCTTCTAGTTCATCATTTTGTTCCTCTAGTTTGTCTAGTTCATCATCTAGTTCATCATCTACTTATCTAGTTCATCAAGTTCTTGTTCTAGTTTTGGCATTTCATAGCGTCATCACAAAAGATAGACTAAAAGTCCATCCCTGCAACAGCGCTAGAAAGCTTGTTGACTCCAGAAGTGGCAAACAGAAATACCGCAAGCGTACAGTAGAGAGCTAGCTAGGTGGGAGGACAACGAGTGGGAAAAGACTCCTATGACTCTAACTTTACTCCTGCGAACCAATCTAATCTATTAGCGGATACACACTAATGTCACTGAACTTAACTGCTTGTTTGTTGGAAGTCGACTGCAATAGGAGGACAAAACTCCTATCCAAGCGGACTCGTTTCTTATGGGCGCCTACAGACCGTACCCGACGTGAATAGAACCTACTAGGAAGCAGAGGCTTGTCACGCTTCGCCGTCGCCCGCTCTCACGTTTGATACGGTGGTATTCAAGGGTAGGCTTTAGCCTAAGCACCACACTTATGCTAACTCCTACTACTCAGACTAAGTATACGACCTAGTCCAAGCACTGTGTTACCGGCAAAGAAAACAACCCAAGCACTTAAGACTAACTTAGGTAGTATATAACTACTATAGGACAGACTAGGACACTACAATAGAATATTGCACTAAGTAAATACTGAAAGTAAATACTTAAGAAAGTAAAGGAAAAGTAAATATTTAAATACTCAAAGTCTTACAAGAGAAAAGGTAAAGAGGAATACCAAACTCTTTAGAAGATGACTCTGGAGACTCCGAGCTTCGCTCGACTCAACTCTAACTCCCACACTAGACTAACACTACTACCCAACATTGTAACAAGTGGATCTTGAAGTGTGTGATGTGATGAGATGAAGGCCTATAGGGGGTATTTATAGCTCGAGGTGGAGTAGGGGCTACTCCACTGCCACGTCTGCAATCCATGTGACCTTCAGCATGCACCATTGGATAAACCGACCTTGGAACCGCCATATGATCAATGGTTGGGGATTTCCATCACATGTTCATCACGGGGACGTCGGTGGGAGTGAACTGACTCAAGATGGGGCCCACATGTAGGGCAGCCGACCTGCCATCTGGATGACAGTGGGTCCCACTGACCTTTTGGAAGGTCCTTAAGTCACTGGGAGGCTGGGCCAGGTGGCATGACTCAATTGGTCAGTCGGCTGTTGGCAATCATTATAGACCAATTATAAACTACAAACTTGATCCAAAAGGAGAAGAAGCAATCATATTATATACACACATGTATTTTATTACTATCAAGTTTCACTTGTACCATAGTGATTATATTTTGCAGGAATTATAGTGCAACAAGTGAAAATGTGCCATACCACGAAGAAAGCGCAAAGTACCAAAAGACGTATTCAGAAATGCGCAAACCAAGAAAATA
>Ga0182004_10000177_pt1 | contig 31078 bp, 29 predicted proteins | sample Sormic07211540_1_FD_120479 | JGI IMG/M metagenome (GOLD analysis project Ga0182004, IMG submission 120479) | Endophyte microbial communities from Sorghum bicolor roots, Mead, Nebraska, USA - 072115-40_1 MetaG | ecosystem: Host-associated > Plants > Roots > Unclassified | place: USA: Nebraska...
CCATGATCATCACTTGCTCCATCACTTGGCATGTACCAACCTCATTAAGTCTACACACACTTAGTATAGAGGTTAGTACTAGGGTTTCATCAATTATCCAAAACCAAACTAGGGCTTTCAGCTGCCACTGCTCATGCTGCTAGAATCTATCATCAATGTGATGCTGTCACTGCTCATGTCGGCGTAAGGTGTCATTCATCGCCTGTTGTCCCTGCTGAAGGTTAGCAAGATGCAAAGATATAGCAGGATAATCATTAACAGAGGCCCCCAAGTGTTGTTCAGGAGGGCGCATGTATTCATTTGCTGGTGAACGGGTATGGCCCACCAGTGGTGTGGTCCGCATTTCTGCGCACGGAAAATGATGCACGACCCCTCTGAAAATTTTGTCTGGTATCATCTGGCTCCTGTGTGGGGAATGTTCTCCATCCAGTGCATGTAGATGGCTCTCCTTGCTCATAAGTGGCTTGATCCTCCCATCCCGAGTGGGTGGACCATGACTGATGTGGCTCATGTGACGCACCTGGATCATCAAAGTTAGTGTAATAAAAATGAGCTAGACCCGATGGTGCTGGGTCAGCTCCAGTGTAAACAGTTCTGGGCAGCCTACTGATGTGTGCTGGTGGACACCTGCCAATGTTAGAATTTTCTGGGAAAGCGAAACTGTCAACAGAATAAATTCCCAGTTTCTGGTCAGGTAGCTCGTACTCATTGTGGTATTTCTTATAGATTATGATTATTTTATTGTTTCATCTTTTTAGTATATGAGCACAGAAGAAAAAATCATATCCAATAATTCTACGATCATCAAGAATAAATATGAGCGTGGCATTTGATAGTAATTCTAAACTTGCAACTAGGCGTGTGATCCAAGAGGTGAAAGAAATGCTGCACTTTCTCATGGTAGGTACAGTTTTCCAGTAGCTCAGCATTAATTTTACAGGTGATGCTTTTCTCTTTTTAATCATATTATGTAACAAATGCATCTCATCTTGTCTAATAGTGTTCAACTCTTCTCTAGGAAAGAAAGTAAAAGCTAACCACTTAAGCATAAATCTTAGTGTGGGATGGTGGACTTCCATAGTGGTATATTTTTGTTTACATTCAGGTTGCTTAGCAGTGATGTTCTCCTAAAAATCATCTTTATTAAAATCCTTAAGAACATCAGCTATATTTACTACGCACTGATCCGAAAATCCTAGTGCTACACTGATAGTTTTCCATGTAAGAGTAAATGGTTTGTTGAACATTCTAAAAGAAACATTGTCATCATCAAAATCTAGGGAGCTAATAAATTCCATAGTGAGTAATTTGCTACCCTGCTCAGTAATTTCCCAAGCATCCTCCCATCCAATCATCCTAAAAATCAGCTTAAACTCGGAATCCATTCCAGTTTCATGGAGCAAAGTACTATCAAATATGGGTGTATGCGTAAACTCTTTGGTCTTTACCACATTTAATATTTCAACTTGCGGCCTAAGTGGTAATAGGATTTGATTAAGGCTTGTTAATTCATACCTCTCTTCCCGTTGAGAAGAGGATGACGGGGTGTGATGCTCGGAAGGTGATGGTGGATCGATCTCCATCCTAGAACCGGCACGTGAAGGTGCTTGAGATGACAAACGGCTCCCGGTGCTACAGAATCAAAGTGTCCTCCCGATGCTCCTAAGTGCTCCTCCAACTTTGCGATTCATCCTATCTTAAGAACATGAAGAACAAAGCAAGAACAACAAGAACACAAGAACTCAGAAATTAGTGAAACAAAAGAGAGAGAAGAGGGGATTTCCACTTGATGCACTTGATCTTTCTTTTCTCTCTTCTTTTCATCTCTAATTAAGAGTGGTAGATGAAGGTCGAAATTTTGAAATTTGCAACCAGGGATGGATGGAGTGCTCTGGTTTGGGAATGAGTGTGAGAGAGAGTGGAAGAAATAGGAGAGGAAAAGGAGGAAGGGGGGCGTCGGCCGACCTGGGTGTGGGACCGGCCGGCCCCACCTCTTGGCTCTTTGCCATCAACTTTTGTTAAATGTCGACACTAGCATGTAGATGATCAAATGGCTACCTCTAGGGTGCTCTTTCGGTGGCAGGTGATAATGGAGGTGATACAAATGCATGTGAGTGGTGATGTGAACATTTGGATGGTGGTGAGTGATGGTGGGGGTGATGTGATGTGATGTGATATGTGTAGGTCCCACATGTCTCCTATATTTATACCGTATAATGACACAAAGATGAAAACTAAATTACTTTTATAAATCTATGAAAAATTAGAATTCTAACGACAATATTTTTATAATTTTCTGCACCACAGTAAATTTCACTGACGGGGTTTTTTACGCTCTGTCAGTAGTCATCACATGGGGCTTTAAGCTTTAATTATGACATGCTTATTTTTATTTTCTTTTAATAATGCAACTTGTGAAAATAAATATGCTAAAAATTAATGTGAGAATTTAATTTACTGATAACTACCGAGTTACCTCCCGGTGAAGGTTCGGGGTTTTTAAGTCCACCAACTTGGACTTCTCCAGTTGAATTATTCTTTATGATGGCTCTCCGCTGTCGGAGATGTTGATGCATCTTCATCTTCTTGATCCTTCAGAGTTTTGCATTGCTGAATATTATTTCTCATGCGAATCGCCCTTCTTGCCCATTGATGGTGAATATTATTTCTCCAGCTCCAACGTTGATGGTTGCATTTGCGGTGTTTAGGAATGGTCGCACGAGGATAAGAGGTATCTTCCTCTCCGCCTGCATGTCAAGTACCACAAAATCTACAGGAATGAAAAAGTCACGGATTCTTATCAGAATATTTTATGTTATTCCTGCAGGGTAGTAGACTGGTTGGTCAGCTAGTTGTAAGCACATTGTTGTTGGAGTGAGCGTGGGATAGTCGAGTTTGTCGAAGACCGTCTAGGGCATAACGCTGAAGATTGCTCCAAGATCACATAAGGCGTTCTTGAACATCTGGTTGCCTATAGAGCAATCTATAGTGGGGCATCCTGGGTCATTCTTCTTGATGGGAGAAGAACGTAGGATTGCTTCACTACATGCCTCTCTCTTAGCTTGATGACTTCAGTTGACGGAAGTGGTCCCTTGTTGTTGAGGATGGCCCGAAGGTACTATGCGTATGTAGGTACCTGCATAGCATCTAACAACAGAATGTTGACATATAATTTCTGAATGACATTTACAAACTTACTGAACTGCTCATCAGTGGTGGTACTCCTTCTCCTTTGTGGGAACGGTAGGAGAGTAGTATCATGGAAGCCTTTCATTAATTCGGGCTCTTGTGCATCAACTGGCGGTGAAGGTACTTCAACTTATTTTTCTCTATTGTTTTCTCCAGCTTCTTTGTCTACCTGCATTGAATGTGAAGGTATGTGTGCCCCTTCTGGGTAAGGTGGTTCACGTGTAACCTTACCTCCTCTAGTAGATATTCCTTTAATATGTTCATGGTTAGTGGCAGACAAAATAGAGGCTAGATGTGTAATCTGTGATTCTATCTTTTTATTGAAAATTATTTGTTTTTTAACTGCTAGAGAAAATTATCTAATTTTGAATTAATTCCTTCTAACATTTCATCATTAAAAGCAAGCTTCTTATAAATACTCTCATCGATTCTAGCTTGTTCTAATATTAATTCTCTCAAGGGTGGTTGTCTCTGATTTGAATTGTAATCACTTTGATACTTACCTTGGCTTGTTGCCTGAGGTTGACTCCATCCTTGCTTCTTAGTGATTGTACGGATATCTTCTTTTTGTTGATCTTGAGAATTGAATGCATCTTGAATGGCTTGACGACTTCTTTTATAATTATTCCTCTGCTCTAGCCAGATCAATAATACATCCATCTTGGTTGATAGCGCACACAACTCTTCTGGAACTTCTTCGCTTTCATGGCATATCTGAGTGTTGAATGTCTAATTCTGATTTTCTGATTTTCTTTCATCTTTGCCACAATGGCTTCAGCTCTTCTAGGGGTGAGTGACATAAATGATCCTTCAGCAGTGGCATCCAATTGCTCACATGACTTTTGAGTTAGTCCATAGTAGAATGTCTGCATGAGCAACCACTTCTCCATTCCATGGTGCGGGCAGTCTGATATGTATCCTTAAAAGTGCTCCCATGCTTCTAGAATAGGTTCACCTTTCTGCTGCTGCTGGAATTCTAAAATCTTCCCTCGTAAGATATTCATTCGGCCTATTGGCAAAAACTTCTCTAGGAAATCCTTCGAACATCCTCTCCATGTCTTGAATTGATCTTTACTCTGATAAAACCACTGCTTCGCTCTTCCTTCTAATGAGAAAGGAAACCAACGAAGTAGCACGACATCTTGAGGAATGCCTCGAATGTCTTTGGTATTGCCAATTTCAAGGAAATTCTGCAAATGTGCAATAGCATCTTCATCCTTTTTTCTACTAAATATGATAAGTTGCACCATTTTGATGAGGCTTGGCTTGATCTCATAATCATATTCTGCAAGGTCAAATATTGGACCTACGCGAATATTCTCAGTGCTTGGAGGAGAGAATTCACGCAGAGTCTTCTCAGCCATCACTTCAAAATGATGTAAGACCCTTCTTCTATGGTTGTTCCTGATAAGAGTTAAAAATCTACAACCAATCCTGCACTTACCCTATAAAAAATTGCTACATAAAACATGGGTAAGTCTGCTAAAGCAAAAGACTATGTCCTAAAGATACTTAAATATTGATTTCCTATGAATGGTTCTATGAAAGATTTACTTGTATGAAATTCTAAAAAGTATATAAATTCTAGCTAATTAATAAATCCTTTTAAAATTATCCTAATAAATAAAATTGCCACCCCCGGCAACGGTGCCAGAAATGCTTGTTGGTATTTTTAGCATCACTTCATATTAAGTTGTCATCCCTAACATGATGCCAAAGCCAAGGATAAAAATAATCTACACGCAATAACTCTAAATAGAATATATCCTCAAATGCACATATAATTCTCCCATTGTAGCATTTCACCGAGGAAGTATTCTGAGTATCGTTGATTTATTTTATGCCAAAAGGATAAAGCAGCATTCTATTTATTAGGCTTAGGTGATCTTATATAAACTAAGGAAATTATAATTATGCAAATCTATCATAACCAATAGTACTAGTGCTTTAGCGATCAATAATAAAATATGATAAATGATAAATGATAACTGAGTAATGAAGTAAATGGTATTCCAGATATAGAAAACAAAGACTCACTAATGTAGCAAGATAATCATGATATTCAAATAAAAGAAACCTATGTAATTACTAATATAAAGTCTACAGGCTACGTCATGTTACACATTTTTATCTATAGTGTGATAAACTCAGAAAAACATCATAAGGAGCATCAATTAATGAGGATTTTAAGATACAACTGTCACCTCCTTCGCGACCGCGCTCTGCTAGTCCTACATACGGGGGGTGGACTACAGAGGAACCAACGCTGTTGTCACCTACGAGGACTACCACAGGACCCGGCACGTTAGGGTGCCTCCGTAGGTACACAAAATATCTAAACACCGCATCTACATATTGTGCACCACCTAACTCACTCGAGTACTGAATTAGGCGCTTTACGATCATATAACAATAATCATCATAAACCACATCTATATCGAATATGCAACTAGAATAAACTAAGAGCTAAATAAATAGCAATATATTGAAGTAGAGCAAAGTCATAATGAAATACAAGATAATATTACCAATTTCTAGAAGACAGATCTGGAATCCCGAGCGGAGCGTCCGATCTCTACTTGAACCTCGCTAGACTCCTATACTAAGAACTTGAAGAACTAGAGCTCTACTTCTAATCTCTAGAAACCCTAACTTCTGACTACTCTTCACAAATGAAGCGGGAGGAATGAATTGAATCTCTGGGGTCCCTCTGGAAGGGGGGTCTGCCCCTCTATTTATAGCCTGGTAGAGTGCACACGCGCCATTGGATCAAACCGACTTAACGAGCGGCCAAGATGACTTCTCAAAGGCGGTGGAGGAAGCTTCTGGAAGGGGGGGCGAACCCTAACTGCAAGGGGCCGGCTGGTGCTAGGGTGGGGTTGGCCGGCCCCACCTGGTAGCCATTTGCTCCCCTGTTGTGCCTGGTGTCTTCTGGAGTCTTCCTGAATCCTCTGGTGTCGTCCTTCCATCGCGGATAAGTTTCATGGCCGATTAGCACTTAAATCCCTCTTTTCCGCACTTTCTGAAATAATCCCTGAAAATCACAGAATATGCAAAACTCGTGGAAATTGTTAGTTTAAACCCTAGACTAATGTGTTTTCATATTTTCCTATGAGTCTAAATTTCTAATAAAATTTGACGTTATCGTCCTTCAATAACCACCACTCTTGTTGAGAAGATAGCTTTGAATTAGGGATGGAATGAAGAACGCACTCAACCACGCAAGAGAGGAGGAATTCATCAAGTCAAAGAGGTAGACATGTTGTTTGCCAAGATGGACCTACTCATGAAGAAGCTTGATGAACATGATCAACAAAAGAAGAATGAAGTCATGCTCATCCACGATTCATGCATAACTTGTGAAGAGTGTGGAGGCACTGGCCATATGGGAAGCAACTGTCCTGAAGTCCAAGAGGATGTCAACTACATCAATAACAACAATGCCAACTATCATCCTTAACAGAATCAAGGATGGAACCAACAGAATCAAGGGTAGAATCAACAACAGAGATCAAACTACTTAGGTAATTACTCAGGTAACTATCAAGGTAATAATTTCAACCAACCACCTTTGAGAGAGATGATTGTTAATCAAAATAAAGTTATTGATAATATGTCTAGAAAGATAGCTTACAATGATAAAATTCTTGAATCTATAAATAATAGGATGAATAGCTTTACTTCTGCCATAAAGAATCAACTTCGCTTTAATAAGATGATAGAATCTCAAATCTCTCAGCTAGCAGCTTTAGTACCTATGGCCAAAAAAGGTAAGATTCTGAGGAATCTGGATGAATTAGAAACTACAAATCTTATAGATATCTTTAATGTAGGAGAATGCTTCGTCACAATACCTAGACCACTGAGACCAGTGTGGGGAGAAGAGGACATGCCAGGAAAGAAAGGAGATCTAGGAAGACCTGTTATCCCCATCTGCATCAGAGCTCACACCTTTGACAAAGCCATCTTCGATTTGGGAGCAAGTGTCAATATTTTGCCAAAGGTAATTTATGAGAAAATTCATGGTCAACCTTTGTTGTACACAACCATGTGTTTGTAGCTTGCAGATCAGACATTGTGTTACCCCAAGGGAATCCTAGAAAATGTTCTCATAGGAGTTGAACACTTGACTCTATGAGTAGATTTTGTGGTGATAGAAATAGGAGGAGATGAAAGAGCACCCATCATCTTGTGATGACCATTTCTCAACATAGCTAAAGCCATCATCTACGCAGACACCGCCAAGATATATTTCACCATTGGGAATACTAAAGAGAGATTCAATTTCAAGCATCGTACGCTCACAAATCGAGTTCATCCTCAAAGCTCGTACAACTACTTAGACTATGACAAGATCCCAGAGAAGAAGAACAAGATTCCAGAGAGGAAGATTCCAAAGGACAAGCTTCTAGAGAAGAAGGTTCTAGAGAAGAAGCCTCAAGAAAAGAAGACTACAGTCAAGAAGAATGTCTATACCTCTCAAGGCATCCTGCCTACTCCAAAAAAGAACAACAATAAGAAGAGGAAAGGCAAACCAAAACTATGTGATCAAGGGCCTATTTGGATGGTCAGTACAATTGAACCACCCATTGATCCTGTTTTTCCTCCATCACACCTTGAGAAGAAGGATAATCCTGGAGTACCAACCATCGATTGTATGATCGAAGGAAGCACCTTCTACAAGACATTCTGTGACATTAGTTGTAGCATCAACATCATGTCTATGGTAACATATAGACATTTATATCATGATAGACCCTTGTGCCCAACATATTTATAGTTGCAGCTAGTGGACCAATCATTTTGATTTCTAGAGGGAATATCCAAAGACGTAGCAATCAAGATTAGGGATCATGAGGTTCCCACAGACTTCATGGTTCTAGACATGGGTGAAGAAGATGATGTCCACCTTATCCTAGGAAGACCGTTCCTTCACACTACTAGTGCAATCATCTACATGAAGCAAGGGGAGATCCATTTTCACTTCTCTAGAGAGAAGGTACGTTGTCACTTTAATAGTTATACTACTTATGAGAAGCCTAAGAAAAATAGGAATAGGAGATGTCGTTCTCCATGTCAAGAACAACAACCCATCAAGAAGGAAGGGGCTAATCAGGAAGCTGTTAAAGGAGAAGCTGCCTTAGATGCCAAAGGAAAAAAATTTGGATGAGGAATCATAGGAAGAGAAACCACAGACCAAGAAAGTGTGGAGAAAGAAAGGTACAACACAACCAAGCACTCCCGCACAAGAAGAGGAATCGCTATCTCCCAACTCACCAGATACTCAGGAATATATGGAAGAGGAGAAATCAAGGGACTCTACCTCATCAGATACCCCCTCAAGTACTTGATTGATCCAAAAGGACCGGATCGACAGACCCAAATCTCCGAAGCTTTGCCGAAAAGGTTATATTAGTAGTTATCCTCATATTTATTTCCTTGCATAGTTTTTACTTTGTCATATTTAATTTTCCTACATTCAGTCATAAGCATTTAGCACATTGATATTACATTGAAAAGAAAATAAAAATTTATTTTGTTGCATCATAGCATTGCACCTAAAAAACTTAAGCCCCATGCAAGTAAGTCTTGGCTAATTGTTGTGGAGCACAAAAATAATTTTGCATTTGCATACAAAATAGAAAATCCAAATAAAATATTAAGGTCTTGTTGAGAATGCTTGATTAAAAAATAAAGTTGTTAAAATGGATAAGGCATAATGGTTTTACCACTAACGGTTAATTTGTTCCATGAGATTTGTTGTTTATTTGGTTAAGACAGGATTCAACAAGAGGAAAGACTAGCCAGAAGTTTTCATCCACTATGGGAAGGACCACTTCATCACCCTTAGAGACCCAGAGGGATGGATAATATCTAAGCTATCAAGATTCAAGATAAACGACTACATCAACATCTAGCTTGGGGGAGAAACAACCCCCATGTATCTAGCTAAGTATCTATTTCATTATGTGTGCTTTATATTTGAAAGATAAATAACTTAGAAAACAAAATAAAGAGAGTATACTATATATATTAGCTAATTAGGTAATAAAAAGAGAGTGTACAAGTTTGCTTTACCTAACCTAGAATAATTGAGATCTAGATAATTTGTTTACATGGAAATGATGAATAGTTGCTTTGCCGTAATCCCTTTCAAGTGCCTAGTGTTCAACGTTAAATTTTCCTAAGTTTGAGGATATGGTTGTTTTGACATGAAGATTTGCCCTACGGTTAAAATCTATGGGTTGCAAAAGCTTGATCTAAGTCTAGGTGATTGATGAGTATGATATGAAAAGGTTTTGAGCTACTATTTATCTTTTTCCTAGTGATACTAGAGTTCTGGAGATTTATCTTTTAGAAAACCTAAAATTACCACATGATGAGTTCCTGTATGATGAGTGTTGAATTCCTACCATAGCCATATATATGTTTGCTAGACTAGGAAAACTAGATCATAGGCTACTTATTTTGTATTGAGTTTGATCAACTCATGTAAGACCCTTATCGAGAGGTTCATCATACTCCTAACATCAAGATCACGTACACTCCACCTATATATACTGCTTCTACACTGGAAGTATGCACCAACATGCTTTCCATTTAGATCCACCAAAAATGTTCTATTCCTATCCTAGGAATGAACAACCAAAAATATTTCCCTTATTATCAAACCTTGTCACTGTTTTCATTGCCAATCTGTAAACTACTCCAACAGTCCTTGTTATTATCTATTGACATTCATCAGCAAGAGAAGCTTGGAAGGCTAGTTAAAAAGAAAAAAGAAAGAAAGAAAAAGAAAACATCTAGCCCAAGTATTCTTCAAAGTTTTCAAAGATAAAAAGAGAGAAGTATCCCCTCAAGGAGCAAAGTAAAGATAAGGTTTCCATCATATTCCATTGTTTTCACCCTCACTATGTTACACCCATTGTTCCACCATATATCCACCGCCACATATACATCCATCACATATATATAGGTTCACACACATGCAAATCATGATCTAAGAGTATGGTTTCCCCTCCGAGGATCCCGGTTTGATTAGGCAACATATGCAAGGTAAGTATGCTATATCCTTGAAATAACTTTAGCGGCACATAAGCCTTAGTTATTGGGAGAAAAAAGGAAGGTATGATGCTAATCTGCCTTAGAGAGGAATCCACAAATACTACAAATGACACACTTGAAAGGATCATACAAAGGATTCTCTGAGTTTTATTTTGAAAACTTACAAAAACTCTAGAATAAAGGTAGATCAAAGAGCTAGAGACATAGTGCTTGACTTAATCATTCTGCTTTTCAACTACCCAAGACCCAAGTGAAGGTTACAAGCCCCACGTTGGAAGTTGAAATAATTTGTTCTAACTCAGAGGAGAATTTTTGTTTGAACATTGGTGTACTTTTGAGGTGTGAAAACATTGTAGCAACTCCTGATCCATCTTATTCAACCATCTATTGTTTGCTAAGGGACTAGCAAAGGATAAGCTTGGGAGAGTTTGTTGACGGTAATTAACTCCAATTTTTTTAACCGTCAACTAATCACATGAGAGATCTAAAATGACTTATAAAGTAAGGTTATAGGACTTTATTCTAATGAGTTACATGAGTTGTGTTGTTCTTGCTTGCCTTATAGGATATTCAATATTTCAACATATAAAAGTATCTCAAGTGAAGAATCTAAGTACACCATTGTGGAGAGCTCGTCAAGATGATCAAGACGGACATATCATTTGTCATATTTGGAGCACTAGAGAGACTCCTTGATATATACGACCCAGAAGACTCTAGAAGACCCTAGAATCATCATCCATTACAAGATCAGGGACTAAACCGATAAGATTCCACAACTCTGCAAAATATTCTTTTCTAGGGACTTATCTAGAAGCTAGAAAGAGATAGAATCCATCCATGACACGACTCATTATGCAAATGGATCAGAAAGAGAGACTAGAAGGATATAGAAGACACCAGAAGACACAAGAACAAAGCGGGAGACCGACGGCGGACAGGAGGGGCCGGCCAGCCCCACTTGCCAGCCTGACCAGCCTAGGCTCACCTTGTAGTCTCCTCTCCTTTATGCTCCAACCGACCTCTACGACACATCTTGACCCTTGTTCTATTTCAGTTTGACCCAAGGGTTGCGGTTCATCCCACCGAACTATATAAGCAGAGGTAGACCCCCTAGAGGCATCAATCAATCAATCAATTAGTCCATCATATTTCGTAGTTCAGTTTAGAGCTCCACCAATTAGGTCATAGCTAGATTAGAATATGAATTAGAGGAGTCAAGCAACACTTTAATTCTGGATCTAGTCACAAGGAGGCTAGGTAAAGCCTTGTACTTCTCTCTTGTATTCAACATTTGAGTTATTTGTCTTTTAGTTCATTGTGTTTATCTTCTAGTTCATCCTTTATTCTTCTAGTTCATAAATTAGATCTTCTGGTCATCTTGGTCTTGTTCTAGTTCGTCTAGTTCATCGTGTTCTTGTCTAGTTTATGTTCCCTTCAAGTTCTTATTCTAATTTGTGTTTGAGTCGAATACTTGATAAGACTTGGTATAATTATATATTCATAATTATAATGTTCATTGCCTACATTGATTATATGTTTAGTATAGTTGGATTAGCTTTGTGTTTATGCACATGTTCGTATAGCACTCACCCTTTGAGCTCAGGGGTGGGTGGTAGAAGTTGTGTAGGCGTGGTGCTTAGACAATGTATATTTGTGAATGCACCCTATGTTCCAAGTCATGTGGTAGATAGCGAAGGTGACAGCTTCATTGAGTCCTTTGTAGTCCACTCCCCAAATATAGGACTAGTAAGACGGAGTTGCGAGGTGATGTCTTACTATGTTCCTGACCCACTTTAGCAATGTCTCTTGTATATAGATACAAGTTAAGTCATGACTATGAGTACTATATATAATTGCACTAATTAAGGTAGCTCAATGACCTATAGTTAGAATAACCTAGGAGTTAGTCTCTATTTTCTAGTTCTTTCTTGAATTACGCCAAGTAGGAAATGCTCGGTGGAATTCTTTTGAGATGTTGACTTGTTATTAATTATCTTTATTTATGATATAATTGATCCCTATTTTGAGTATTGATCTAGTGGAACTCTTATCACAAGTATAAGATATAGCTTTTATATCTCCAAGAGTCTTCCCATTGATAAAATTATAAATAACAATATCTGGAACTTTCCTAGGTGAAATGCTACAATAGGTGTATTTTATCTGTGCGCTTGCAGATAGTCTTAATTCATTTTCTATAGTGCCATAATTATAAGTACAACCACATCTTTTGGTATTGTGTTGGGGATGACAATCTCTGACTTAAGCAATGCTAGGAGATGTCCCGAATATTTCTAGTGCCTTTACTAGATAGAGTTTGAATTTCTTATTTGTAATCGTATTAGAAATATCAACAATCATGAAATTTTTTGTGTATGTTTACATGCTTAGGCCTGCCTTTATGAAAATTAAGGTATTGTTTTGATAATTCTAAATTATCCACTTTATTACATGCTTTATTTATTAACTATTAATAAATACTAAAATGATTAGGATAAATCATAAAATGACTTTGATGTATTTTGGAATTGTTTGTAGACGTTGGAACACCACAATTCCTATTGTTCCTTGGCAACTTAGTTCCTTTGCTTATCATCAACATGTTGTATAATAAATAAATAGTTTAATTAAAGGGAATATATCGAGTGGAAACCACAACCTTCGTGAAAACCTATACAAACTACAGCACAAAAGTCATCTTAATTCATCAGAGAAATCATAGATGTAGATGATATGATGATACACAACCTTGTAAAATATCTTGTCTAAACTCAAATTTGTTTGTGAGATATAAAAATAACAAATTTTAAGCCAGAAAGTTGTCCACAAGATTTGTTAGAAATTTATTATTTTTATATCTCACAAACGAATTCAAGATTGGACAAGATATTTTACAAGGTTGTGTATCATCATATCACTTATATCTGTGATTTTTTTGGTGAATTTAGATGACTTTTTTGCCATGATTTGCATGTGTTTTTACGAAGTTGTGGTTTCCACCAGATACGTTCCCTTAATTAAATGCTTAATTAGTAGATGCATGTATATAAGCCTTTGTTTGCTCCTTGTATGCAGTAGTTGAGTAAGTGGTTATTCTTCATAGATGTTTTAAATATTAATCACCTATTGGTCCATGTTAAATTAATCCTTTCATGGTAACAACTAATTAATTAACTTGTTAGTTGAAAAATGAAAATACTTTTTATAATAATAACCCTAGTTTTGTTGTGAAGGAAAGTTGTACTCAACTTAATTAACTTTGTTTAACTTCTGCTAATGCACTTGAATATCTGTCATCATGCATCATGGCATGTAGTCCATCATGTTAAGCAAAGCATCATCTATTACGTGTGGTGTACGAGCGTGAGAAGGCTTGTGTTGGATCTAAGTTTTGGAGAAGGTTCATCCACCCATGGTGTAGGTGCCAAGTCTAACATTTGGATCTCTCTATGGAATCTATCATTCTCTGCAACGAAGGCAACTCCCGGAGCATAAACCCTTCTCTAGTATTTACAAATCTTTATTACACTTTAAGTCTTTGTGAGGTGTGTATTAAGTAATCAGGAGTTGGTTGAATATTGTTGCTATTATGAGTAGGTTGATACCTCTTATGCTTAGTAATGCTTAGTCTTCGGTAGAAGTCGAATGATGGTTTCATCGTTCGAGAGAAACAGGTTTATCTTGCTCTTGTCGGCTTTGCTAATGGATCATGAGAATACCATGAATATATTAGTGTTTAAATAGAGACCGGTCGGGTGACTTGCATCGTGAAATGAATCGATAAAGTGTGCTGCCTATGTCGAAAGGACCGTTCATTGTAGACCTGTCGTGTTTGAGACATTGGCCACATACTACAGTAAACTTAAGACCTTGGTTATTCCATTATGTGAAAAGCTAACTGCGCACTAGGAGTAAGAGATAGCAAGAGTAGCGTGTACCCACCTTACAGAACACCACCACAGATGATGTAGGACAGTGGAGTACTGTATTCTCGGGTAGCATGGACCGGTTCATGTTTTGGAGGATTCAAGTGAAGTTTGATATATAGGTCTAAGACCTGCATATGTCATGTGGTAAGGAAATCCCAGCTAGGCCAAATCGATTCGAATCGCCGTGCTTCTTGGAGAAGGAGACTCAATCGCCCGATCTACATCGTAGTTAATCAATGGAACATGGTTACTTATCGATAAGAGATGGTATGAGATGAGATGTTAAAGATGTGATTAATGTAGATTAGATGCAAACCAGATACTATTAATGACTTAAATACCCAACTAAAACATTGATAGTAAGAATTCACTAATTGTAAGCTTTTCAGCAAAAGTTACTTCTTCCTTCAATCTTTCCTTTAAGCTAGCATGCCCTTGGAGTCTTCTCTTTTAGGCGGGTAATACCTGTTGGTACCCTCAAGTACTCATAGTTTGTTAACTGTGTTGCAGGTTGTGACTTGTGCCGCTAAACGAGGTCATGTTAGTGGGCTCAACATGATATGCTTATCTCTTCTACCTTAGGTGCTTCACCTAAAGTTGCTTTCGTAGTTCTACTCATCCTTTTGGAACTTAAGTTAAGTTTTGACTCGAATATCTTTTGTAAACTAATAGTGTAAGTCTTCTGCAATTCGATGTATTGTATCAACTGTAGTGATATTGTGGCAACTCCATTGTTGATCATATATAAGTTGTAAATATGGATGATCTGAGGTTCTCCCGAGGACACTCGACAGACTACGTGAGTCATCTGGCTCTCATGTGCAGCAATCAAAGGTCTTTAGGACAATAATAGAAGCATGTGGGGCATATAACGAGGGTGGTTTTGCTATAGGAATGAGGGATGCTATGTGGCGCACTAGAGCCCCCTTGAAACCATTCTTTAATTTTTAGAAGAAAGAAAAAAGAGGGAGGATGAATCAAAGGAAAAAAGAAAGGAAAGGAAAAAACATGTGCCTAGATATATTTTGGAGTTATGTTTTCCTAGCTAGTCAAGCGAAAAAAGAAACTTATACCTATCCTATTGACTACTGATGCTGATTTGTTATGAAATACATTGTTTCATGGTTGGAGAGCAGTGCTAATAACTTCAAACGAATAGTGTGCACTCGTCTTCTACGATGACAGCACAACCTAGATGGTGAACAGTGAACACACGGTCAAGTACTCAAGCCGGATCGTGCCATCATGCGGCGTCGGCGTTGGACTTGGACCAAGGGATCCCTCTCACCGTCTGGTCAAATTTCTGTTCGCCCTCCCTCTGGGTCCCGACAACAAGTTCGGAGCGGAACATGCCGGCTGACGGGGAATTCCAGATCCTGAAATCCTGGATGCAGAAAAAACAGCTCAGATCGTTTCATTGCATCAATCCAATCAACGAGAAAACCAAAAAAAAAAGGGCGGTGACGAAAGAAAGCTCCTCTCGTCTGCTCGACACGAGTACACGGCGAAAGAGAAAAGCGAAAAGCGCGCGGGTCGACACGTCGACGCATCTCAATACACCGGACAGGACAGGATAGTAACGGGATTACGGGAACGGGAAGCGGCTTTGCATTGCAACGCACTCAAGGCCTTCTCTCTCGACTCGCCTGCACCGGAGGGAGCTTTTTTACTTCCACAGTTCCACTGCACAGATGGTCGGCGGCGGAGGAGGAGGCCAGGCCGCAATGTCTCCGGCGCCCAGCGGCGGCAAGCGCGGGAGGGTCCCCGACCCGGAGGAGGACGTCTACGTCGACAACCTCCACTCCCACAAGCGCTACCTCACCGAGGTCCGTCCGTCCGTCCTCTCTCTGTCATGTCGTGCGAGGTTCCGCGCTTGGGCAGTCTCCGTGTTGGTTCGTTCGTAGACCCGAACCGGGTGGGGGACTGAGGAGAATACGTGGCTCGCTTCGTGCCTTGCTTGACGGTAACGCGTGGGTGGGGCACAGGATGAGCGTGGGCCGTGCCGCTGCTAATCCTCTCGGCGCCTGCTGAATTTCTTTGTCACTGTTCGGTGGGGAAGGCCACCCCCTCTAATTTGCCGCTTTTTTCAGGATTTTGGGGAATGGAATCCAAATCATTGTTATCATTTGCTTAGGGTCCACTTGATTGAGGTTAATTCCATTCCAGCATCCTGGTTTGATGGACGTCGTAAACTGATTCAGGCCCAAATACTATCTCATCTTGTATCCAAGGCCATATACTAAATGGTAGTTAGGTTGAGCAGAATGGTGGAGGTGTGTTTTTTTTTTTCATTTCAACATCAATAAAGGGGAGTGTCATTCTGAAAATGCCATATAATTGGCATATTTCTATATAATCTTAGCTTATATACATAGATATGTTGCTGTTTCAGTAAAACTCAATACATACATACCAAATTTCCCCATAACTAAGTGTCCTTTAGCTGACGAAAAGTCAAGGCTAACTGTTGGAAGCTTATAGGATTTTGTTTAGCATCAGATCTTATGCTTTATGAATTCACATGCTCCTGCATTCTACTTGTATAAATCCTCAATTGTTTCTCCCATTTCCTTTTTTTTTTTTTTGTTTTTAGTCTTCATCAGGTAACTGTTGCATAGGCTCTTGCAGATAATGGCATCCAGCATGAATGGCTTGTCCGTTGGAGATTCAGTTGCTGACAGTGTCATGGGGTCCCCAATGAGACTGGAGAATGTTTCTTGCATTAGGTATTCATAACTTAATTCTCTATGCATCCTCGTTATCTAAGAAAATTTTCTCTATATGTCCTATCACACACATTATCCGTATAAGTTGATATGTTACATCTTCACTAGTTAGTTAGTAACTTCATAATCAAAATTGAAACTCTTCAGGTCAGGTTCATGTGCTAGGTCATACAAAAGAAAAAATTTATCTTTGAATTTCACTGAAAACTTTATCTGAATAGAAGGGATCTGTACTTAATGAACGACGATGCCTTTTTAGTTCCTTGAAGGGCTTTGTTTGGATTGGCTCTTAGTGGTGGGTTTCTGAAGCTGTACTTTGTATATGTTACTACATCTGGTAAGGTAGAGAGAAAAGGAGCTTCACTATTGAACCATGTTACCCAATTAATATTAGCAATCCAGTCACATGTTACTCCTTTCACAATGTTGACATGGTTTGGTTCAGCCATTCAAGCACTGAGCCTGGGTAAGACCAAGTCTTTGAGACCTGGATATTACCATGGCAGTCAGCTACATAGCAATTAAAAGGGAGAATGTAGGTCACAAATTTCTTGACATGGATATACCTTTTGGCCCCGGCTTCCAATATTTCAAACCTGGGTATTAGAGTATATATTTGGTAGCTAGGCATATTGCATCCTGTATTGCCATATGTATCTAGTCTTGCCTCCTAAGTCTTAGGCTCCATTTATACTGCCCAAGGCCTCAATGCAATATATCCACGCATTATACGCAATCCTTCCTGCTTTCATGGTATCATGAGTTCAGGCTTCTGATCTTGAGCTGACGTTTCCACAACCACCGCACCACCCTCGGGGAGATCAATCTCTGCCGTAGGAAGTGCCCTCGTAGGAAGGTTTTGGCTGTAGATATAATTGATCTGCCACCTTAGCATCGAGCAGCAACAAATTGTAAGGATGGCTCGCCGTGGGCATTGGTGGGCTGCCATGCTACTCATTGTCATTGTTGATCCTCTACGCTGTCACGTCGAGTCGCCAAAATTGCCACCTTCTCCCTAGCCATGCCTGATCTGCCTTGCCCCTCCCCTGCGCTGCTACTGCCGCTGCCGTTGAGCATAAACACATGGCTGCAGAGGAGGCCCTTGGGGACACCGAGCTGCTGCCATTAGAGGTGTTAGGGCGCCGTCGTTGAGGACGCGGGGTCACCGCACTGTGGTGGTTGGTCATCACGGTGTTGTTGTGAGTTGTGACTGGACGCTGTTGTGTTCTTTTTTTCCCCGATCAGAGATCAGGGTTGCATTGCCCTGTTTGCTGATCCCTCGACATTTTGATCGTCGACTCTCCCAAGGACATTGCTCGTGGTTAAGCCATCTTCCCAGTTGCCGCCTATCTAGGCAGCCACCCATACTGTTGGTCCTCATTACGCTGGCTGGCTCTCAGCCTGAGTCTGTGCCTACTGCTGCCACCTCTGGAATGTCAATGTCAGTGTTATGGACATGTGAGTGCTCATTGATGCTTTTGAGTAGCCTGCATCTGACCGGCTCTTTGTCCTGCTGCGGTTGTCAGCGAGAAGCTGGTGATTTTGTGTGCTTCTGTGCCTCTGTTGACGTTTCGGACTTGTGCCTCCCCTCCATGGCTTCGACCACGTCCACCTCGACCTTGACTACTTCTGTGACCAAAAGGGCTATCATCTGCATGAGCTACTTGTTGGTTTCTACTCCAGTCGCAGCATCTGCATTGCAATGTTGCTACGACTGTGGCAGATTTTAGTCTACGGCTTCTTCTCTAGTCTGATTGTTTGCGGTGCTCCTGCTAGATTGTGGGGGATGTTAAGAGTATATTTGGTAGTTAAGGATATTGACATCTTGTATTGCCATATGTATCCGGGAGGCATCTTGCTGGCTAAGTCTTGCACTCTATTTATATTGCCCAAGGGCTCAATGCATTATATCCATGCATTATGCACAATCCTTACTACTTTCACTATACTGTCGGACCGTCATAAATGTTGGCAAATAGATTTATTTGTATCACTCTTAACAATGTAATGTAATAAATATAATCCCTTACTTTAGTATCATATGAACTTAACCCAGCACACTTTAGCCTAGCTTTTTTTCTATATTAAATCTGTTGGAAGGCATTACTCTGCAAAGCACCTACCACCTACTGGCATAATTCTCCACTGTATACTTATATCATGTTGCCATTTCTACTGATACTTCAAACCAACTGGATGTTTATTATAATTCAGAATATTCTTCATGCTATCAATGATGATGTTGCAAATATTTTGGGAATGTATCTTTGCTTGTGTTGGAAAAATTACTGAACTTTGCATATATCTTCTTCTACTCCAATTGCTTAGTTACTTTTATTACGATTCTATCTATTACATTTTCATGGTTTACAATCTCAGACTGTTTTATTTGCATCCTTGTAGGGATGAGATAAGCATGCAGTACTCACGTGTGTCAGAAGAGTCAGATGATTACAGATACTATGAGACTCAAGTAAACACCAATGGGAATCAAACAGATGTACTGGGTAATTCGTCAACTAGTCCAGCTTCATCTCCACGCCGTGTCCAGAAGCTACACAACTGGTTCTCTTCTGCATGTTCATACACTCTCCCAAGCTGCTCCCTCCCAGCAGTGGTCTGCTCGCCTGCTCCCCGTGGTTGTGGCACTGAACAGGAAGGCCGGATCCCATCCTCACCTAATGACATGTGCCATGGTGGAGATCTGAGGCGAGCTGCACTTTTGAGATCGGTGCAAATGAGGGCTCAGAGCCCCCATCCATGTGATGTGCTACCCAGCGGTGGACATGAACAAGAACAAGGGCTTTCTGATGTACATGCTGACGAGCTTGAACAGGATCAGAAAGAAGCTGTGGGTGTACAGTTGGATCAAAGGCCTCTCTCTTGTCCAAAGTCAACCCAGGATGCTGAGTACCAGAGCCCTATAAACCGAGACCAACATCCTCACCATGACGTTGATTTTGTCAAGGATCAGATTACGGTGTGACCAGTCAACAAGTTTGTCGAGGATCAGATTATGACATTTCTGGTAAGCTTTTGCGTAAATTTGGATGAACATATATAAAATGCTGCATGTCCTGTGGTAATTTAGTAACCGTTAACAGTCTTCTAGTGGTGGCCTGGCCACTTTGATCATCTTATGTGATACTAGGTTGTAAGCTTGTAACTCTAATTAATCAGAACTTAGGAATGTAATGTGGTGTGGATGATATCACTGATTATTATGATAAGCTATTAGAGCAAAAAATTAAACAACCTGTGTCACTTGCATTGTCAAGGTTCAGATATTGTTTGGATTTGTTTACCATTTGGTGTCTATTTTCATCGCTGAACCTATGCATGTGATCTGGGGAAGAGAGAGATGCATGATTGTATACTTATATTTGTATGTCACATTTACATGATTGCCAGGATAATCTCCAGGAACTAGGGTACAAAATTGCTGCAACACTCCAGGCTAACAAAGCTCCTGCAACTTTACAGGCTAACAAAACTCCTGAATCCTAAAATCAACCAAGCGAAGGTACAAAACTGACAGAGTTTTGCCGGATTGTTACCTAGCTGGGCAGAAACTGACGAAGTCTCCGGGTCTTCACCTGGTGACCATGGACAACCTGCCTATATATATGCCTAGACCTTGTCCCTTGCTCACTGGCCGGGAAAATCGCTCGGGACAATGGGCGGCGGTGGCGGCGACGACATCAGCACAACCTGGCGGCCAGACCAAAATTACCGGACTCGTGATGTCGCGCATCTGACACTACTACAACGCTAGACACTGACCCTACTATGACGCTAGACACTATTAGTACTTTACTAGAGCGTAGATCTGATTGCAAGCAAGGTTAGTTTCCCCATAGGATCGGCTGCGTGTCCTCCAGGTCACCAAGGTAATGCAGCTGCTCCATGCCGGACTGCGTCGCGTACCTGCCAGCAGTTGTCATGTCAGTTGTCATGTCGCCACCGTAGCTCATCGCGAGGGGCTGGGCTGGCGTGAAGTTATCGCTGGTGCCGCCCATGGAATGGAAGGGTGCTGCTGGCGGCGCGCTGATGAAGTTGCCTCCGCCACCACCGGTGCTCATGGCGACGGAGAACGCTGGTGGTGCGTTGATGAAGTTGCCTCTGGCGTCCATTGCGAAGGACGTGCCACTGCTGCTGTCGTGGACACCCTGTGTCGCCTGCGTGTCCATGTAGTTGAGGCTAGTGTCGGCTGAGGGGTACTCCAGCACTGGCACTGGCACCATGGTGTGGCATGGCTCGTCGGCGCTCGACATGGCCAGATTGGGCTGGGAAGCGCCACTGCCGACCACCTGCTGCATCTGGTAGCCAGAAGGCATGCTGAAGTAGCTGGCGCTGGCGCGTGCGCACGGGAAGACGTAGCCGTGCTGCATTGTGCCGCCATGGCACGTCTGGTACTGGTAGGCGTCCGTGGCGAGGCCGCCATTGTTGTACATGTCCGGCACCATCTGCAGGTCGTAGCCCTCCATGGCGACGACGTTGCTGCTGTTGAATTGCTGGAAGCCAAACTGCATGTTGGCGGCGCTGCACTGGTGGAAGCCGTTGTTGCCCCACATGTCCATGGCCTCGTCGTTAGCGCCGCCGTTGCCGCCGAGCGCGTGCAGCAGGTAGCCATCGTTGTCGTTGACGTGCGCAGAGTTGATGGGAGCGATCCCCTCGAGCACGATCCCGCCGCCGCCGTCCTCGTCGTCGTCGACCGGCATGCCCAGCGCCCTCCGCCTGTCGTCGGCGGCCTGTATGGCAGCGTCGATGGCGTCGAGCAGCTTCTGCGCCTCCTCCACGGTGTCGACGCCGTCCAGCGCCTTGTCCCAGCAGTCGAGGCCGTCGGGCCCGGCCTGGCGCACGCGGGCGAGCTTGGCCTCCTCCTTGCCCAGCTCGGCGAAGAGGTAGTCCCGGAACGTGTGCCGCGCGCGCGCCTCCGGGTCGAGCTCCCGGTACCGCGCCAGCACGCCCTCCTTGGACTCCCACACGTCCGCCTCCGCCTTGGCCGTGGCCGCCCCCGCGCCGCCTTCGCCGTCTGCCGGGGCGACGACGAGCGCGACCTCGACGCCGCAGAGCACGGAGAGCTCGTTCGCCTTCTTCTTGAGCCCCTCCTTCCGCTTGCCGAACGTGGAGGCCCGCACGCGGCGGTTCGGGATGAGCCCCATGGAAACCTTGCGGCGGCCCATTGCGAGCGTTGTCGCTGAGGCTTGCTTCCCTTCCCTTCCCTTTCTCTCGCCGTGCTAGTTGTTCGCAGGCACAGGGCGAGGCGGCGTATATATAGAAGGCGCCGCGTGCCATGGCGGATCAAACGCAACACGGCGGCGGGGGTGGAACACGGCTAGGCGCTAGAGGAGGGGCTACACACCTCGTAGCCTTCCATATTCCGTTGACTGCCTGGTCAGTTCCTCCGTGTTTCCCTTTTTTTTTTTCCCATCCCAGCTATCACGGACGTATCCGTGGATCATGGATGGAACAAACAAACCGCCCAAAATTCACTCAAAGTTTCCATCTCCGCCTCCGTCGCGCAAAAGGAAATAAGAGCCGTCGCTCCCCACGGATGCGCCCGGCGGCCCCGTTCCGTACAGGATCCCCGACTGCCGACGCTCCCTATTTTCCAGTTTAAATCACGCGATCAATAGATCCATAATCTTGGGACGCATGATTCGTTTCCTTGTTCCATTCTTTGATTTCCCCTCTCCTTTCCTTTGCCTGTAAAATTTGGGCAAATCTGCACACCGCCTGCCATCTCAACCCCGTGTCAGGGCCTAAGCAAGGGCCACGCACGTGAGTCCCTCCTCTGTGCACGCAGCCACCGGGATCGTGTACATGTGCACTGCAATGGCCGTGGAGTCACCATCCCGCAACCGCTGCTGCAGAGACCACTCGATTTTGTGAGACGCACCTGCGGGCTGCGGTCACGGGTCACCATCGCTGGACTGAAGGTAGCAAGGGACGTGCCTGCGAGCCGCGACTATATCATGGCCGGCAGGCACGCGGCTACATCGTTGCCGCAGAGGACTACAGCATCTTGCTTGCTTCACCGTCCAGGTGTGAACTGGCCTTCCAAATCTTGCAAGGCCAACAGTAATATTTTCAGAACTAGACTAAAGGATCTTATTCAGAGCACACTATTAATTAGAACCTAACAATATGTAACATCCAACTGCAATATTTAGAATTAGAATTGGTTAAATTAAAATGGTTAACTACACCCTCTCAAAAAAAATGGTTACCTACACAAATATGAGATTGCCAGACAAAGTTCCACATTGATCCCAGTCTTGTCATGTATGAATTGAACAACTTAAGTTTTTGTTATTTGAGAAATTCTTAATTTTCAGTAGCACTGAGATAATTCAAATCATTGGATGAATGAGGCACCATTAGTAGATAGAGTTAAGAGAACAACTGAATGAACCCTCACAAAGCACAAACACTTTTTTTATAGAAAAAGCACAAACACTTTGGCAGCATTGTGTTGACAAGCTCAAGCAGCAGCAGGTCACCCAAGCCATGATTAAACCGTCGAGAAACACATTCCAAAGTGATAATTTGGCCATGCTTCTAATTTGGCGAGTGAAACAATTTGGTTCTTCATACCACTTCACTTTTACAAAACACATCAATTGATATATCAAGCTCTATTCGTGTTAACCTATGCAAATCCTTAATAATTGATAATTAAATTGAAGGACCAGAAACAGCGAGAGGGGGTGAATGGTGCCTCAAATTTATTTCGAAACTTTTAGTCCTTGGCTCACAAACAACCTAAAACAAACACTCACCAAAGACATGAGATATACGTGCTAACTAGTAGCAAGATACCACGCGTGAAGTCTTAAGGCACACCCAAAAGTACTCGAGCACCGATAGAAATAAACTCTCAAAGAAACGGATCAAACTGCACAAAACTGGAGGTGGTGAATTGTCGGACTGCATGCTACAGTACCGTGTTGTGTGCTACACGAATGCGATTCACAAAAGCAAGAATGCGAAGAACACAAATGTGATTCACAAAAGCATCTCACAAATCAAATTCCGGAGGACACGAGGAGGTTAGGGCCTCCATTCCCGCTGTAAAAACGAGTTCATACACAATTCTTCTCAAATTGTGGACCTCTCCCACAGTCCCACTCAAGAAGACTAGAGGTGGAAGAAAACCTAACTGAATAATGGAATAATGGAAAAACAGGAAATAGGAGAGGTGAGATGGGTTGGGGGCTGCTATCTCTTATTTATAGGCTATTACACATTTTCCAATTGACCCTGGATATTTTACGTAAGACTACAGGTGAAATAATTCGGTTCTTCGTACCACATCACTTTTACAAAACACATCAATTGATACATCAGGCTCTATTCGTGTTAACCTATGCAAATCCTTAATAATTAATTAAATCATACATAAGTTTCACAATTACATGTCCCTAATCACAATCTATAAGCAAGCACACATTCATTTGAGAAATTGCAATCAACAGGGGATGCACGAATGCACTTACCGATAACGAGGCGCTAGAATATGTTCTTATTCTCTTTTTCTTGGCTTGAGGGACAATATCCATGGCACATCACCTGGGCAGGGGCCAGCTGCACCATGCTAGATTATTTTATATAAAACTAGTAGATAATGGTGCTTACATCTTATGTAAAGTTTTCATAATTTTTGAACTTGTAATTTATCTGCACCAAAAATACAAAGCAGGGTTGTTGTTGTCGTTGTTTGGTTGTTGTTTTTAGGGGAGCGATAGCGTAGGCCATAGAAGCATTTTATTTGTCTTTTGTGAATATTTGTATGAGTATATTTTATGAGGTAATGATGTTTGAACAAATGGTGTGCCTTTGGATCATTCTTAGCTCACATTCTTGCATCATTGTTTCGAGCCAAGTAAACGTAGCGGTGGTTGCTTGACTTGTTTGTTCTACTTACACTTTGTCATAAGATGAATAAACAAGATGACATGACTAACTATGAACTCACTTATCCTTTAAAATATTTCATAGATGATCTTCATTGTTGAATCTTTGTCATTTGTCTATCTTCATGAGGTAAGTGCTATGTTTTATAGTGGTGGATGTATGTGAGCATGGCTATGTCATATATGGATGAGGCTTGTTGGTACTTGTGGTATGTTGATAGATTTGGATCTTATGCTATACTTTGTTTTGGGCAAGATTTGTGTTTTTGCAATATATTTTTGAAATAATTAACCATTGAACTGAGAGCATGTCATTTGCATTACATATGCTTTCCTTTATATGGTGTGAAGTGAATGGAGGCAGTGCATGCATATCCATTGCATTGAAATCTTTGAGGTTTTTTTGTATCAAAGGTTTGTGTTGAAGTGGTTATGAAGAGCATTATTTTTATTTATATGAGTATTGTTTTATTCATACGTGGATATCATTTATTTATTGTTTATCATGTTCATTATATGTTTATGAAAATTGAAAGGATCAAGATGCCCAAGAGAGGGATGAATTGGGCTAATTCTAAAATTCTTGCAATAATTAAGCTCTACACTTAGCCCATTTCACCCATAGTGCCCGATTGTGTGTCTATTGATCTACGGCACAAAATTTTGCACCCTAGGTTCCAGTCCAACTCTAGCATGGAAATTCTAAGAATGTAAAGACAAGAAATGAATTGCTCAAATGTAAATGCTCAAGGTAAAGAGAGGGAAAGGAATGCAGCGATGTTTTCCCGAGGTATCGAAGAGTCGTCACTCCCCATTAGTCCTTATTGGACCACCCGTGCAAGGGTATAGCTCCCCCTTGATCCGCGTATGGATCAAATGCTCTCTACGGGCAGATTCTTCGATAATCTGTCGCGGTGAATTGTCCAAAACCGCTCACACCATGAGTTGGGTCATGAGTTGGGTCATCCACAAGCTTCACCAGATAATCACCAAACTTTCAATCACCACCAAGCCATCTAGGTGATGGCGATCACCAAGAGTAACAAGTACAAACTCTCACTTAACCACAACAAGCCTAATGAGAATGGTGGATGCACACTTGCTACTCCCTATGCATTAATGAGGTCCTTAATTTTAGATTCTCAAATCTCATTCACCTCACCAGTCTCTTGCACTCCCTTACACTTCAAAGGGGTTTCTCAGCTAAACAAATGAGCATGAGAGCTAATTTAAACGAGTGGAGAAGTATAAATACCCCCCTCCTATTACATAACATGACTTTTATTGTCCAAATCAGCCAAACTTGAGGTCACCGGACCCACAGGTCAAAGTGACTACTGTAAGCCAAGTGTTAGATATCCTAGTTATGTTGCATGGGACGCAGCCAGCGTCCCATCAGTAGCCATCATACGTGTCTGTGCGCTTAAAACCCATTATGTATGCTCTTTGAGTAGTGACCAGACACTACATACCTACGTCTAGTTGTTTCTTGGTTAGCATCTGATCCAGTCAAACCCGGTTCACCTGCTATAGCAAGTATCGGCGCATCTGATGCACATTACTATACAGTGTCTAGTCACATTAGACTTCTTGCAGCACACATTTGCACTAACCAGACATAGACCCTAGTGTCTGGTCACTGGACCTTTAGCGTCTGGTCAATGTAATGACCATGCATTCACTTCCAATTCAAAAATCTTTGTGAATGACTTTGACTCTATATGATCTTTGCGTCTTCCTGAGCTACCTAGTGCTAAGTTTTACAAGTGTGAACCACACCTCACCTAGTATGTTAGCCTTAAGAACTGAATAGATTGCTTTTGTACAACTTAGAGCATCTCCAAGAGTTCCTCATAGTATTTATCAACTCTCGAATTAGTATGGGGAGAAAAAAAAAGGTCATATCCAAGAGGTTCCTCATAGTGTTTATCAACTTTCAAATTAGTATGAGGAAAAAAAGTCATATCCAAGAATTTCCTATATTTTTATTCTAAAAGTTTTTTTCTCAATACTTTTGCACCAAGAATCATAGAATTGTTTCTGTATGCATTTAAGCCCTTCCGCTATTGTTTATGTGCATTTAAACCTTTTTACTAGATCTTTCTTTTGCGCTTTTCTTTCTTACCTAAAACCATATCTTTCCTCTCTTTTTTTCCCACCTCTCTTTTTCTTTCCCACCTCCTTCTACTCGTATATTTGCATATAGGTGCCGGTGATTTACCAAGTATGGAAAGACAAGGTAAAGATATGAGAAACTCCTAGAAATGATTTTTTTCCTTTTTTTTAAAAAAATATAGATGAAGAAATATGAGGCACTCTTGGAGATGCTCTTAGGAGTAGGGATGAAAACGGTACGGATATTTTCCGACCGTATTCGAGACCGAATTTGTTTAGAGAGGTTCAAATCTGTCCGTATCCGAGTCTGAATATCCAACATCCGATACCGTATTCGTATCCGAATACTTAAATCGTATATTTATGATATCGACATCCAATTATATCTTATTCGATATGATTGATATTATCCGTATTCGAATCCGACCAGAAATATAAAAACAAATATGATATCGGTGATAACCGTCCGTATCCGATCCGTTTTCATCGCTACTTAGGAGCCAAGGTGCTGAAGAGTTTTAATTTACATTGGCTAAGATTATTACATTGAAGTTTTAGAGCCCAATCCCCCAGCCCTCTTGACCATTCGATCCTTGAACTAGTACCATGCGATGAACGGCTGGGGATCTCAGCCTTGGAAGAGCTTGGCGAACAGTATTTTTGTATTACAAGATTCATGGTACATGATCGGCGACATTACAATGTTACCAATAATCATCTCAAGTTTTACACCTGCTAGTCACATAATAGAAGAACATAACCACCTACCCTAAGGCCAGTGTGGCTGTGTGACCGCACCTCATTAGCTTCTGGAACAGTTGAAGACACAGATTTGAAAATTTTCAAATGCTGGCAAACCACTAACATTGATTTTGGGACAGTTCAAAGTGTTGTTTTCATATTCCTGTTATAGCTACAGGTGCTCGGGCTCTGAAACACCGTGCCCGCTGTTTGAATGTTCCTTTTCAGAGCAGCCATAACCGCATAACATAAGATCCACCACTCAATTGAATCAAAACTGCTACGAGCCTGATGGCATTACACATGAGCATCAATCCAACTGCCACAGTGCCCAAGATTCAGTTGGGGGACTTCATACCAGAATATAGCAATCATCACCATACTGAGGCCCAAGGACAGGCGCTACACATCATATTGCCTGTCAAAATCATGAATCCTTGCAAGAATGCTCAGTCGCAGTATAGTCTAATCACAGAGTCAGCACCAGCAGTGAACAACCATGGTTGTTTAGGATGGAACTTGCAGTCCAAAACCCCTGCAAACCCAAAAAGTGATTAAATATTGCCTTGAAATATCTGGGGAGCAACATAATATGCCTGTATCAAGTATAAATAAGAAACCTATAATATTTTTATTGCAAAGAATAAAAAGCAAGTCCTAGTCTGCAATGTCATGATTATCATCTTTAACCTCACAGCAATGCATCTCCAAGAAAAACTATGATCAACCGATCCAATGAACATGGTAAATCTAGCAAGAAATAAAACTATTTTAACTGTGTATGTACTAGTTTCCCATCAAAGCAGAACTATACATAATGTAGTATCCTCATTGTTGGGTTTAAGACCAGTGTAAAAATCATTGAAGCAGTGACATGCATACCTCTTCCATCTGAACTAGAATGGCCACGAAGAATTTCCAATGGTACAATAAGTGGGTTCTGGTTAAGATCAGAATAGACCATTCCATGACATACATAGGCAGTACAATCCTCGGAGGCTGAGGCAAAAAGAGGGTGCTTTCGGTGAAAGGTAACTCTGGTAATATCCTTAGAATGGATCCTGAAATTTAGCAAATATGTTATTGGTATTTCAAAATGGAAAAAAACAGCAAGAATCAAAGACAAGACTGGCAGATAAATGTGGGAATTTTGAGATTAATTTGGCCATCATGAGGCAGTGGACAAATAGTAGATGTGGATGACAATTGTAAAAGTGCAAGCAGTAACCACACCAACCAGGCAGCAAAACATATGGCCCATGTTTTACAAATATTGCAACACGTTTATCAAAATATTAAGTTGGCATAAAGTCCTAAAAATAAGTAGTCAGAAGAAATTAAGAGAGTGGAACATTAGACCATGAGCAATCTAAATATATTTAAAAATAGTGGAACACATGAAAACCAAGTTGCATCTTAATAGTGATTTCCATTATGTCTCCGGGGGAGCAGACTTCCAGCATCTATACTAGTAGGATTTTTCATATAACATGCAGATAATTTAACAGTGCCTATAATGGTAACCTTGGACATGCAATATGAAGATCTTGAAAAATTACTTGTCCTTTTTTATTTCAAAAAGGGATTGAAATAAGAGAAGAACCATACTTTAGAGTCTTGTATGGTCTGGTAGATAGATCAGTATCAAACCAGCACAATTTTCCATCTTTGCTTCCGACAATAACATTATCACCTACAAAAGAAACATAATCACAATACTTACACCACCAATATTGATAATTTTGCTACCAATAGATGCAATCAATTTGAAGCAACTCGCTAGAAGATTTCAAAATTCGCAACAAGCTGACTTGTGACCTACCACCAGGATGGATCGAGATGGAGGAAATCTCGCGGAGACCTGACTCCAGCTTCTTTACCAACTGTGCTTTTTGGAGATCATAAACCTGAACAAATTTCTTAGTAGCAACAAAGAACATCTTCTGACTTGGATGGAATGTTGCAGCAACAGGAAGGCCTGGCAATTTACGGAAAGGATGGTGCGAGTGCTTTTTGGTGAGCTGATGCAACAATACAGCTCTTGTATCGCGTACATTGGAATTAAGGTGTGCAATCGAATGGGGAAATCAAAACTATGGTATAGTTGGTCCTGAATATTCAATGTGACCATGAATGTGAATATACCTACAAGTGGAGAGGTGCCACACTTGAAAAGAAAAAGGAAACCAGAACAGATGGAAATAAAACAGAATCAACAAGATATGATTCATAAAGGATATCAGTTGGCACAACTGTGGTGAAGTAATCTCCCTTGTAATGCCACTCCACATTTGACACAGCCTAAACAAGAATAAACTGGTAAGCAAAGAAAACAAGTTATTAAGTTCAAAGAGTAAAAAAATAAGTTAAAATATGAATACCAGACCTTTTGATGAATCAAGGTGATCCCATCAAGTTTTTCATGCTTCATCCACCTCACAGCTGGTTTCTTGTCATCTGTTAAATAGTAATAGTATTTAGAAGACTGAAAAAGGCGGCAGTAGAACACTGGAAACATTGAATAGCTATCAATTCAACACACCAGTATCATCTTGAGGAGCCATTTCATCAATCTTGAGCAGATCTTTTACCCTCATTTGCATTTCTTCACTCCCCACCTCAGCATTAATAAGTAGCAGGTCATGTCCACTGGACCAAATAAAATGAATGAGAAGAATACATAAAGCTTACATAAAGGAAACATACACTAGAATAGCAAAAGGGCTTACACGACAGCAGCAAGAATAGGCCTGTCAGGTGAAGGATTCCAGGCAATATGACGGACATCACCTCCAACGTTCCAAACTTTAAGACAGCGACCAGTTTCAACCTCCCAGACACGAATTGTACCATCACAAGAACCTTCAGAAAGGAGTCATTGTAACTTAACATTGTCACACTCATTTTTATGAAATGATCTTCTAAAGTGGAGAAACCTGCTCAAGTCAGTTAACCTTATATAATGCAGGTTACCAATATTCCATGTGTACTAAAACAAAGCCCCCAGTTTAAGATCAACTTAGCAGCTGGCCAGCTGCAACTATTTTTAAAAAGCAATTCTGGTTTACTACTTTTCACATATCATACTATCCAGTTTATAACCCATATGAGAACTATATGACTTGATTAAGAAATATCTTGACCACAGGTTTTGCTTAGTAATTAGATTATGATACTCTTTGCCTCCATTCCCATGTGGATCAAGACATGTAATATTACCGCACTTCTATATGCAACTAAAATGAGCTCTGCATTTCTCTACAATCCATGTTGGCACCTGCACACAAGCACCAGGTAAGCAGACCCTGCTCACCTTCCCTCTTCCTCTCCCCTGACCCAAGGTAGAAGATGAGCCGAGCTCAGGCACACACACACTCACACAGTTTCAGTC
>Ga0182004_10000178_pt1 | contig 31071 bp, 24 predicted proteins | sample Sormic07211540_1_FD_120479 | JGI IMG/M metagenome (GOLD analysis project Ga0182004, IMG submission 120479) | Endophyte microbial communities from Sorghum bicolor roots, Mead, Nebraska, USA - 072115-40_1 MetaG | ecosystem: Host-associated > Plants > Roots > Unclassified | place: USA: Nebraska...
AAATATTATCCAATCATGCACTAACTAGGATCAAAAGATTCGTCTCGTGATTTTCAGCTAAACTGTGTAATTAGTTTTTGTTTTCGTCTATATTTAATATTTCATGCATGTGCCACAAGATTCGATGTGACAGGGAATCTCGAAAACTTTTTGGTTTTCAGGGTGAACTAAACAAGGCCTAAGTTCATCCTGAAAACAAAAAAATTTTCAAGATTCTCCGTCACATCAAATTTTATGGCACATGCATGAAACATTAAATATAGATGAAAACAAAAACTAATTATACAGTTTAGTTGTAAATCACAAGACGAATCTTTTAATCTTAGTTAGTCCATGATTAGATAATATTTGTCATAAACAAACGAAAATGCTACAGTACAGAAATTTTTTTACTTTTCGGAACTAAACAAGGCCTTAGGAGAGCTTGTGGGTATCGTGTCCATCGACAAACATTTTTTTTTCTTTTTTTGTTTGTCTCGCCGTTCATACTGCGCGCCACGTGGTACTGTAGCACTTTCGTTTGTTTGTGACAAATATTATCTAATTATGGACTAACTAGGATCAAAAGATTTGTCTCGTGATTTCCAGCTAAACTGTGTAATTAGTTTTTACTTTCGTCTATATTTAATGCTTCATGCATGTGCCGCAAGATTCGATGTGACGGGAAATCTTAAAAACTTTTTGCTTTTTGGGGTGAACTAAACAAGGCCTCAGTTTGGGCATTGACTTTCGAGTGGCACCTTCCAATGGAAGGCGACTTCACCCATTGGTTCTTCGGCTGCAAGTTTGGCCCTTTTTTTTTTCGTATATGTGTTTTTCTAAAAAAGAACTTTTGTATGTTTGCAAAACATGGATATAGTAGTATAGGTTTTTTTCCTCGTATAACTGGTTATTACCGCCTAGAACTAGAACTTTTTGGCTAAGGCCGTGTTTTAGTTTCTAAATTTTTTTAAGATTTTTATTACATCGATCTTTGCATGCATATAGGTAAAAAAAATAAGTAATTGCACAGTTTATCTGTAATTTGCGAGATGAATCTTTTGAGTCTAGTTAGTCCATGATTAGACAATAATTGTCAAACACAAACAAAAATGCTACAGTAGCCAAACCTAAAAATTTTCACCAACTAAGGCCTTGTTAAGTTCGCGAAATTTTTTTGTTTTGGTTACTGTAGCACTTTGTTTGTATTTAGCAATTATTGTCTAATCATGGACTAACTAAGCTCAAAGACTTGTCTCCCAAATTACAAACAAACTATATAATTAATTATTTTTTATTTATATTTAATGCTCTATACATGTGCCACAAGATTCGATGTGACAGAGAATCTTGAAAAATTTTAGAAACTAGACAAAGCCTAACAAGGCCTAACTTCATATACGCTGTACTCCCGTGGGAAATTGGCTAACTGGCCATATACATATATCTCTCTCTTTCTATGTAGACTATATAGAAAACTCTCTGTCTTAGGATACTTGATTTTTTTAGATAAATTATTGCCTATAATCACTCATGTAGTATCTCTGTTTATTTATTGATCAAAATATGACCCACGCTAATTTTATCAACAATACATTAATCAAAACGAATATAGGGAGGCTTGCAGGCCGTAATCCCAAACATAGAGCAACACCAAAAAAAATATGAAAACTTGATCTCTAAATCACCTCTCTAGAATCTCATAATCATACTCTCTATTTTTTAAAGTTGTCATGAGAACTCAAGGTATTCATTCTTCACATCACGATACATACATATATACATGCAAAAAAACATGGGCATGCATTGCATAAGTGTAAGTCCAAATAATTCTAAACATGGCATAGAGCATACATGTGCATCATCCTTACATTCATGTTTTGAATGCTTTTGAATTTAATTCCAAAATAAAAATCTTATCTTTTGGTATACCAGTATATAACCATAACACTTATGCTGGAAAATTACATGATAAAATACACTTTTCAAAATTTTTGAATATAGATGATCTTTTCTAGATTCTGGAAAACCGTTTTGGGGCTAAAAAGTTTAGTAAAAAAGATCAAATATAGCCTTCCGAATAGAATTTTAATTCAAATCAAAACCACAAAATATATATGATGCCATATCCAAATAAAATGTCGCATTTGATTTAATTACATTATTTTTGAACATTTTGAAGTTCTTCTCTCATTTTCAAATTGACAATAAGAGCCAAATGGACATATCTAGAACGGAAACAACATATATATGTTTCATCTAAAAGCAGTGGCAGAGCTAGAGCAAATTTAAAGAGAGTGTGCTAGCCTTGTGGAGGCATAGATTTTTATGGTATGGGTGCATATACAATGAAAAATTGAACATAATCACTGTTTTCCTAATTTTTCGTGGGTGCGGTCGCACCCCCATGTCTAAAAGTTATAGGCCATAGAGGCAACCATGATGAGCATTCTTCCATTTGATGAAAACGCGAGATGAGGATTCTATCAACTACGGCCACAACGCTAGTTCGAGGAGAGCTTCAATCTTTTGTCAAATGAGGGAGCTTCTGCAAGCTGCTTTTGACAGCACGCGGAGCCAAGCAATGACGACGTGAGCGATGTTGTAGTGACGTAGTATTTTTTTTTTTCCGCGAACATGGGCACAGGGCACCAGTGTTTCATTAATTAAGGCCTTCTTTAGTTTCTGTACGAAAAAATTTCGTAACACTGTAGTACTTTCGTTTGTTTGTGGTAATTATTATCTAATTATGGACTAACTAGGTCCAAAAGATTCGTCTCGTCAATTTCGATCAAACTGTGCAATTAGTTTTTATTTTCGTCTATATTTAATACTCCATGTATACGTATAAAGATTCGATGTAACGGGGAATCTTGAAAAAATTTGGATGAAGGAACCTAAACAAGGCCTAAGAGGAAATCAGGAAAATGGTGAAGGAACCTTGAGGTGGTGCAAGGACACACACTGAAGCTAGCTCAAGCCTCAAGGGAACCCAACATTTAACAATGTTAAGAGGTTACTATACGGCAACAGAATTGGGACAGGCAAAGATGGGGAAGCCAATCAGCAACAGAATTCAGCTTATTTTTTGGTTCAAAAAAGAGTATTTCTACTTCAACACTATCTTACGTGGCAACCAATCAGCATTTTTTTCATTTTCTTATTATCGTTTCCCGTTTTTCTTTCAGCCCACTATGGTTAAATGACAGCGAAACAAATGACAATAAAAAGAATCCAATTCCAGTGTAGCATCAGCAATCTGATTAACTGAATATATACCCAACTGAAAATCAGAAACTACTAATGAAGATTTTTTCCGAAAACGATAGGTCCAATTGAAGAACAATAATGCGATGCTAGCTGAAAGAATGTTCAGTCTGCTTGAACGAAGAGATGTCTAGCATCAGTAGCCGAGTCTATTTACACCGTGAAGATGATCATATATACAAACATAACTTGAGGAAGCAACTGAGAATCGAGAGTCTATAGCAATAAATTTCAGTATATATACAGTTGACAATTTTCTCCCTTCATTTCAGCAGCCAATTGTCAGGCAGGATCAGGAAGGTGTTTTGTTTCAACGGGCAGCATCAGGCAGCATGGCAACAGTCACCACGAAGTACTCACAGCCCCCAGGAAGGTTGTAGGGGTTGAGCATGGATGCGGGCGACCGACGGCCACCACTGCTATCACGGCGTGGAGCTCCTCCCATCTGACCTGGGTGCACTATGCGCCGCTCAATGTGAACGATCTGCCCGATTATGTATGCTGGGTGCACCGGGTGGTGCTCAGTGAACAAGGCGACAGATTCCTCAGACAGGTAGTAGTTTGAGCAGTTCCGATTGATCGCCTCATAGTGCCCAGCCGGGTTTCGGAAGAAGACGGCAAGCTCATGGACTTCAAATCGACCAAATGATATCTTCTCCTTGCTGGCCTGTTAAAACAGTTTTCCAAGAGACAACATAGCAAATTTGCTCGTTAGAACAATAAAAAAAAATGTAAATGGTTCTATCCATCAGCCATGGGAATTCATTGCCAGATGAAGAAATTAAAGTAACAAAATTCCAGATGAAGAAATTAAAGTAACAAAACTCATATTGATGTCCAATCGTATCACGATTCTGACAAATTCATTTTTTTATCATATTCAAGATGAAATTTGCTTTGTGCATGAGTGTTCATCTGATGTAAAACAGTAAATGGTACTCGATTATGGCTACATATGTTACAAGACAAACCTGTTTTTCTAGTTGAAGTTTATTGTAGAGATTCTTAATCAGCTCTTTCTTCTCATCCAACTCTTTTGTGATACCTCCATGTACTGCCTGCATAGCTGAATAGCGTTCTAGCAGATCAGCACTCTGTCGTGTCAATAAATAAACTTTGTCGGCCAGGATCTTGATGCATTGTTGAAACTGAACAGTGGTATCAGCTTCATCCTTCTTTACAGAGCTGGAATGAAATAGAGAATATTTTATCATAGCTGTCCTCTCAAGACAATTTACTATGAACAATAAATATGTGAATGACAGTAACACACCTTGCCAAGGAGATAGCCAAAGAACGCAGTGACTCTGCAAAGCCAGTCACACCGGGTGCAGTGACACAATTATTTAGCCTTTCGAACAAACCATGTATCCTCAAAGCAGACGACCGCAGAGCATCATACTCAACAGCCCTTCTGTCAGCTGAACATTTGTTTGTTCGGGCCTCTTCTCTTGCTTCATGTAAACAGTTTTCAAGGTGTGCACAATTCATCTGCATCAAAATATGTAGGGAAAATCAGAGGAATAAGAATATGAAAGGTGATCATTGCGATTTGCACATAGCAGTGAAATTATCATAGATTTTTATGACTAACCTGAGATTCATCAAGAAGACCCCGGGTTTGTTCAAGTTCTTTATTCAGGGAGTTAACCTCATCCATCATAGCACTAAGTTTAATTTCAGTTTCACCCAACTGCTTTGATTTTTGATCTAGGGTATTCTGCAGCTCTGACACAAGGAGCTCCTTATTCCTCAACTCTAAGGCATGATGCTCATTAGTTCTTGAGTTTAAGATGCTAAGAGGATCTTCTATACGAACATCAGAAGCATCAGCCATAGTAAGTTGTGTCAACATGGGCCCTTCCTTATCAATGTTTACGATCTTATGTTCATTATCACGTGGCAATTCTGTCATGAAAGCATCCAGATTAGTACATGCTGCTGAATCGAGCAACTGCAAGTTCAGTGCACCTGAAATGTCAGTCATATTCTCATCACCACCTTCTGTTTGTTTAGATGGCTGTTCAGATGTTGAAGAGGTCTCATCCATGGCCACACTTGATTCATCACGTATTTGGGTTTGCCTGACTCCAGATACATCCAGGTTGCAGTCGTTACTTTTAAATGCAGAAAGCAGGGAATCAGACGTGCCTTTGCTTCCTGATACCATGTGACCTTGCATGTACTGGTTGGCTAAGCGTTCCTCAAGATCCTGGATCCGCTTCTCATATGCCAAGCATTTTTCCTGCTTTGCAGTGAGCAATGACTGAAGCTGGTAAGCAAACTCATCCTTCGCAGCAAGTGCCTCAGCTGTTTTTTCCCTTGCCTTTTTCAATACAGCATCAATTTGCCCTTCGTCAATAGACTCATATCCATATTCAGCACCGACATTGCAGAGAATTGCAATTGCAGAAGCAAGTTCTGCTTTTAACCTGGCATTTTCCACTTCTAACTTACTAGTTCCTGCAATATCAATAGAATCATAGCCCCCCAGAAAATCTTGGAAATCCATCTTATCATCAGCGCTCAGAGGATTTTGCTCAGATTTGTTCAAATTTCCACTGGTACTAGAATTGCTTAGCAAAGGCTTTGCTAGCTGTGATCTCTCAGATTTCAGAAAAGACCCAAGTATAGACTGGGGTGCAAGCTTTTCCACATCATCAACATCAATGGGAAGAAGATCACGATCAAAAGGAGCAACTTTCACATCACACTGGCTTGGAGAATCAAAGAGTCCCATGGAACACATGACATTATCTGGAATGTACCTGCTCCATGTCCTATGGAAATCCTCTCGTCTTGTTTTCTCGTTTTGACACTCGGTTGCCAACTTTTCAGCATATGTTCCAGCCAATCCAGTATACAGCTTAAAATACGATTTCCTCCTGGCTACCTCGGCGACACAAGCTCTATATGCATGACCCAAGCCACTGACTATTTTCAGATTATCAAAATCTTCTTGATGGCCCATCACCTCTTGGAATGCAATGAGTTCACTCATCATGCCTTTGATGCTAATCTGAGAAGATTTTACTCTTTGCATGCAAACATGGACCAAAGTATTCATTTCATTTTTCTTGTCCTTGCATTTCTCAAGCAATTTTGTAAGCCTGTGATCAAAATTCCGTATACTGGGCAAGTTATCCTTTTCATGTACTTCATAGATACGGCCAACCGCTGAGACTGCATCATGAGGGCGGAGAGAAGCAGATAGCTGGAAACTTGAGCAGTCATCAACAAGCTTCTTTGAGGTGTCCACATCTTTACTGCAAGCAAAAGAGTTTTCAGCATATAATACTATGACAGGATGTAGCATAATCGTGGGGAATCGAAGAAATGGTTGCTAACAACACACATTTCAGTTCCAAATGAATAATAAATGAATAAATTAGAAAGAAGCAAGTCCCTTGATAAGCTATTTGTAGCAGCAGAAGCAGAAAATCGTAAAAATGGCACTGTTAAGTTTCAAGCCAACCTGCTATCTCCACGATAATAGACTAGTCATACAACCAAGCTAAACCATTTTTCTTTTTTCCAAAGAATGGTATGATGAAGCCATTTAGATTACTCAGGCCAAATCTCTCACAGTAGAAATAAATATTTCCCAGAGTCTTTCGGGTAACAGCAACATAATTAGGCATACAAATGCTAAGTCTAACCTTAGAGCTTGCATGATGATCTTCTGGTCACCAATGATTCCCTGATGCTCCTTTATCAGCTTCTCAACATCCTTGCACCCACCTGAGCTCATGGCATTGAATAAGCCTTCCACCCTCTTCTTCAGCTCCAAGAAGTTGGCCTTCAGCTGTGATACCTTAACCTCAAACTTCTTATGTGAGCTCAAGCATCCGTCAGCCAATTTCCGCAGGTCATTCTCCTTGAGAAGGTCCATCAAGCAATGCCGCTCCTCACTTTGCAACGCTGGATGCAGCCTAACAGCACGCAGCTTCTGTACATCTCTCTCAAAATTAGCCAGCATCTCAACATGTGAACGGTGCTGCTGAGTGAAGCACCGCAAAAAATCTGAATACCGCTGCGAGAGCTTCCGGAATGTGTGCTCTAGGTTGCTCCGTGCCGTGTCCAGCGCTCGCTCCTGCACCTGCCCCTCCCGCAGAAGCCGCCTGCACAGCTCAAATTTTGCCAAGCTAGATTGGTACACCGCATTGGCGACCTGGAAGTGATATCTGAACCTTGTTTCATAAGATACCAGCGCCTTCAGCGCCGGGTCTGCAGATGCGTCCACAGGTGGTGAGTCCTGCGGCCGGGGCGGCGGTGGAATATTTGGCTCAGGGATGTAGAGGGACTCCGGCGCTGGGGGCCGGGAGTCCGCAAGAAGCCGGGCCTTGTTGTAGAGGAAGACCTCACGGTCGTCGCGCGGAAGCTTGTAGTAGGCGAGCGCGTGCCCGTTGGTGCCGTCGAGGGAGGTGTTGCCGCAGAGGAGGAGCTGGTCGTTGGGCGGTATGCCGCAGTGGAGCTGGATGGAGTGCTGGATGGCCTCGACGAGCGTGTCGCCGCCGCACTGGAACTCCAGTGTGTTGCCGTTCTCCGCCACGTGCACCATCAGCTTCTGCCCCAGCGGCACCGCCGCCGCCTCCTCCGCACCCCCGCCTGTCACCGCCGACCCGGAACTCATCTTCCTTGCGATTCGACTCGCCCACAATTCCACTCCAAAACTCTTCCTTGCGATTCGACTTGGCTCCCCACAATTCCACTCCAAAACCGAATCTTCTTTTTTTTTCTTTCTTTTTTTTCTTTTTTTTTTGCTTCACGCAGTTCAGATTAAAATCTATCTACAGTTCTACCAAATACCACCAAACGAAGCAACCACCGGGCGCGCACAGTTCAACACGAAACACCAAACTCTTTAACCTCTCCGGCAGGACAGCCTCCGTCCGTCCGTCGAAGAAGAGCACGAGCCAACAACGTCCGCCGAGGCCTTCTCTCCCACGCCTCCGATCAGATGCACCAAATCCTTTATCTCCCCCGACCAACAAGAACGGCCGGAAGGCGGCGGCTTTCTTGGAATTCCGGCGAGGGACGGGGACTTCGTGGTCGGGACCGACGTCTCCTGGCCCAATTTACCCTGCTTCACCAAGCCCGCACGGATTCGGGCGAGGAGAAGTTTGGGATTTCTTGATTAACAGACGGAAGCGACCTCCGGGAAGCAATCCAACTCCTCCGATGGGGTTTGATTCGGTCTCCGAGGGGCCTGTGCCGAATCAAGGAACCGGGATGGATGGGATTTTTCTTTTTCTACTACTCCGTGTGGGAGGGGAGATTGACGAGCAGTAGCGTTAGCATCGGGGAGAAGAGGAGATGAGGGAGAGGAAGGGAAGGACGGCGGAGGAGAGAAAGAACAAAAAGTAAAATAAAGGGGGGTGAATAGAAAAGTGGACCAAGCTACCGTCTAGCGTCTGGACTCCGGCAGCCCGGAGCGGACGACGGAGGTGGAGCAGTATATAATAGTACTAAAAAAATGCTGCGGAACTTTTGCAGGAAGACCCTTATAGACTCATGAATTGACGTGTGCGTGAATTATTGGAGAAGGGCTCCTTGCTTCCTCCGGAAGAGTGGCGGTGTAGGGGATGTACCAAGCTATACAACCATGGCTTTGGCCTTGTTTAGTTTCAAAAAATTTTGCAAAATTTTTCAGATTCCCCGTCACATCGAATCTTTATACGCATACATGGAGTATTAAATATAGATGAAAATAAAAATTAATTGCACAGTTTGGTCGAAATTGACGAGACGAATCTTTTGAGCCTAGTTAGTTTATGATTGGATAATTTTTGTCAAATACAAACGAAAGTGCTACAGTGTCGATTTTGCAAAAAATTTTTGGAACTAAACAAGGCCTTTGTTCATCCGGACTCCGAAGGCTTTTTTTTTTTTGGCACGAGGTAGCAGTTAGGTGCGTGAAACACAAACTATCTGGAGTACAGTACTATATATTATTATTATATTATATATGACTATGGATTATTTTGATTGGGTTAAACCGTATCTCACAGTAAAAAAATGAGTCTTCTTTCGCAGGCTCTCACACTACAATAATCGATCGATCTAAACGTTAAAGAGAAAGTTTAACTAACTACGGACACAGGATGGTTATAGTATGGAAGTTGTTTCATTCTTCTTTGTTAGTATATAGAGTTGTGATATAGTGACTCGAATACTATTGATAATATAAGAATACCTTCCAATTGGATTACACATAGATAATTTAAAACATTTTATAAAGTCCTATAGTTTGCTAAATAGTGGGCACTTATTTTATAAATACTATTTTTAATTAATGTTCTATTACATCTTATGTAATCTGAAGATGGAACAACTTAACTTCACAATATTTCATTTTCACTAATAGTAGCTTGCTTTCTACTCCTGTGAGGGAAATCGAGAATAGTAGTGTTATTATTATAGTTATATATTTCTTTTGACTTCAGGTCAAACATCATCAAATCCATATATCTGGAATAGTCACACGAGTAACGGAAATAGGAATGCATTAATAAACTCTAATTGTCAAAGACTAATTTCATACATAGCGCGCTAGCTGATGCGACCCGTTCTTACTAATTCGTGTAAAAGAGTTGACTAATACTCTCTCTCTGCATTCATCAAACTATAAGTTGTTTGACCTTTCTTCTAGGTAAAGTTTTCTAGTAAGTTTTTTAGAGAAATACACAAGCTACAATGTGAATCTAAAGATCACCAGAAAAATATTTAAATAGTCCATTTATTTATCTAATATTATAGATATTAAATATATTTTCTTATAAAGTTGATTAAATTAAACAAAATTGGCGTATGACCAAAAAACTAAACTAACCTAGTATTTATACAGATTTTAAAGGCCCGGAGTACTCGACATGGACGAAAATGTCTTGCATAATTACCACTCTAACATACACAAAAACTCACACATACTTTTATTATAAAGTCATAAGGACAACACTAAAGTATACTGAAGAAGATTGGAAGTCACCACCACAAAGGCACGAAGGAACCCTGACTCCCAAGAGCTTATGCATCTCTAGAAGGAACGTGCACTACTGACGTTTTCTTGTCTAAAAAATGTGAAGGAATGTGCACGCATGTGCCACGTGTAGTATATGCATATACACAGGCCGAGTTTTTTAAAAAAAAATAATAATATAATCTTATACTTGTTCTTGCTCATACTTAATCGATTTATCTATATAGAAAAACTATGCCATATTTCGCAATTTCTTGCGTTCTACGAACAAGTCTTGGCTTACGGTACATTATATAAACGCAACGAAAGCTTGATGATAATGAATTGTGCATCAAGCATTAATTCTCAATGACTAACTGTAATAAGTCTATATAACTACTATGATAAAGAAGTTGCTATCAATCAATTCAAAGCAATTTACTGGCTCTAATCATGGGCACTTAATTATTACTAGTTTGCTAATCTTGCCCCTAGGCTAAACAACGGCGAGGGAGCAAAGGAATCCTTCAATTTCGATCTAGACAGCGCCGGCATTTTCTTTTCTTTTCTTTTTTAAAAATTAGCGCCGACGTTAAAACCAGCAGCAGCCAACAACTAGCCATCTTCCACTGTTCCGATACGACGGCAAAGGATTTTTTCTGTGGAGGATCATGGGCGACGGTCGTCCGTCGGCCGCAGGAGTACCCTGCAAGTTGCAACAGGCAACAGCCAGAGGGGACCAGCCGCAGCCGCCATGAGCCAGTGGGGTGGGTGTGATCAGTCTCTGCTGCCACAAGCGAAGCGAGCAAACAACCATGATGGTGAAATGCACGTAGGTGGTTATCGTGGTCGCCATCAGCGTCGGACGTTGTATGCTTCGCCGAACATGGACGGAGCAGCAGCCTTCACATGGATACATTGGCATCGGCCTCGGCGGCCAGCAGCTCTGGTCATTTTCAGATCTTTGAACCTGAACCAATCAACCAAATCCATCCACCACTCGAACCCAGCTACAATGGACCACCTGCTCGTGAGTCATGAGTCGCGACTGGATATATCCATCTACTAGGGGCGTGCTTCGGTGCTCGATTGCACTCGCAAGCGAGCTCACAAAAACCAAAAATTTTAGTCCCTATAACCAAATACTTAGCTAGGTTGAGCCAGCAAGAGCCTTGTCACAAAAGCTCGTCCCATGAGTTCCAAAAAAAACTTACCTGACATCCGAATGCATGGCTCAATCGCTATTTTGGCTAAAAAAGGTAACACATTGCTCGGTAAAGTAACGGATTTTCACCGTCATTGCATCAGCTGAACTAGGGTTTATGTACTTTATTCTTAGGCAACCAAACAAACAGATTTAGTATCTTCCGGGCTTTATTGAATTATGTAGGGACGTGTTTGATTGCTTGGAAGGTCTTTTGGGATCACTTATTTACCTAGACTGAAGTACCCTATAGCCAAACCATAGCGAAACACAAGTTCATTTATCTTGGACACGACTCCCTCGGGCTCTTGTGTGTGCGCAGGTGGTGGGTGGGGGTGGTTGACATGTGGCGCCTCAAACGTAGTAAGGAGTTGCACCAAACTGATCTGAGAATATCATCCATTTAGGACAACTCAGTCAAGGCAAACAAATAGCCCTATGTGCCTGACTAATAACGCCTTTAAACATTCACTACGACATCATTTCCAAAATAAATCAACAGTATAGAAGATGTATGGGATGCCCACAATAGCATGATATTGTAGTCTACCCTGTTTGTGTCCAACAATGCCTAATAAACTTAGAGTGCAAGATCGACTTGGATACGTAAGTTTGAATAGTGCTGCCACTACTACCCCCTTCCTCCTCGCCACCGTCTCTTTCTTTCTTATTTCTCCAGTGAATCTGGTGATAACAAGAAAGGGAGAAGACACAAATATCTTTTACAATAATTTTTTAGAAACATTTTGTTTAGGGATTACCTAAATAATCTATCGATAAAATCAAATGATTTTTAGTTGGGGTCTTTTTATCTATAATGACTTTGGTGATTGTCACAACTAGATCATTGTTGTGGGTGTTGACTTTATTAGCAGGGGACCAATTTGTTATCTACAAGGAGGGGTGCTTCTAGGTACTCCGTTCAGGAACAATAACTATCGATATCATCATAGCCGCATAGAGAAAATCAGACATACGCAACAAATCCGATGATACAAAGTTATCCCATTTTTAATCTATGCAAGTGCGTGAAAGAACTAGTAAATGACTATATAAGGTTAAACATTGTCTATTCAAAATTATTAAAAACACAAATACAACTAGGCATAAGAGTTATTTATAAAGATATAAACTCGCAAGCACTACTTATACTTAATCTAACAAGCTAAACAAACACTCGTACACAGGTCTAGAGAGACAAAGTTGAAAGCAATTAAGCTACGCACTAGAGCTAACAAATAAACAAGCTAGAAACACAAGCTACTCTAGTGAGAAAAAACAACTATACTCAAAAAACAAAAGTTAATCAACTACGTAAGCCCAAGACGCACATGTAAAGAGCAGGGTTGAAAGCGCAAACTACAAGTTGAGGATGGCACCAAGATTTATCTTGTGGTTCGGTGAGTAGCAACATGGGGACAAAAGAGATAGAGAGAGGTGAGGGAGCCTTAACATGGAAGAAGACAAGATGTTTGACTGTTAGGTGGCTACCACAGGATGGTGCCCAACTGAACTACCATCTTATTTTTCTCCGTCCATCCAAACAGACAAAAAAATAGAACCATTTGATCCTTCCAACCAAACATAAATATGAAATTGTTCTATCCCTGAAATTTTCTAACAAAAACATGAGATGACACATTGACATGTGGATCCATCTATCGACCTATAGTCTTTCTACTTTCTTTTTTCTCTCTCCTTAGTCGATTCTTCCTACTTTTAATCTATCCATAGAGGGTGGCGGCTGCCTCTTCTCCCCTTGTGGTCGAGCTAGCCCTAATGTTCCACATAGTGCTCGCCTAGGCACACTTATGCGCTAGTCGGAGAGGGATTATCTTGCATAAGGGGGTGGATGGAGAATAGACGGGGTGCCCTAGATCCAAGGTTGTGTTGCTTGAGGAAGGAATGACAGGTGGCGGCAGAGGTGATAAGTGCGCCTGGAGGAGGGTATCGGCAGGTTCGACTAGAAGGAAGGCACGCTATGGGTGTAACTGGAGGCAGCATGCGGATGGTGGGAGGAGGATGGGTAAAGACGATGGGCACGAGGTTGCATAGACGACAATTATAGCCTGAATGAGATAGAGGTAGCGCCGACAGACGAGAGGCGTGGACAAGAGAAGACATTGCTGGAGGTGGATGGATAAGGTTAGATGAAGTGTTGACTTATGTCAGAGAGGAAAAGGTGCAGTAGGTAGGGTGGACTAGGTCTAACATTTATATTTCTATATAACTTTAAGTCCATATTTTTTTGTTTTATTTATTCAATAAGATAAGAATATATGTTGATGTATAGGACATTGGAGAATGTCTAGGTAGATCACCATGGATACCACATAGTATTTTTTAAGGTTATAATTAGATATATACCATTCAAAATATCACAGTTTGAAAAGAGATATCATTACTATTCAGGATAATAAAAACATGCTAATATAATTTTACACATCTCTAAAATATACCGCTATATTTATAATTTCTAATCTAAATTGGATCTTCTTCCTCTTCTTCTTTTCTCTCTCTTCTGTTTTTCCACTATGCGCTGTACTCACACATACGTAAAGTTGGTCGCGAGAAGCTAAGAGAGATAGTAAATTTGGTCACGAGAAATTGAGAGAGATAAGGGCCTGTTTGGATGCAGCCAAACAACCAAAACTTTTGGAGAAATGAGCATTTTTTGGAAGAATAGATCTAAACAGGGGCTTGGAAAACTTGGCTGTAAAGATTTGAAATTTGGGACCTTGGAGCCCCAAAACTGTGTAAACTTGCTTAGGGACCCGTGTCATGTGCCTTGCAGACCAAAAAATTTGGGAAGCATTTAAACACCTATTTGAATGTAAAGTTTACAGCCAAAAGTTTTGGAATGTAAAGATTTGGGATCTAAACAGGCCCTAAGTTAGACTACCTGTTTAGAGCATCTCCAACAGTTATGCAATTGGAAATTGCCATTTGTTAGAGTTTGCCAAGTCCCTAAACATTTTGCCAAAGGAAAAATAAGTTTATCTTCAAGTGTTTGGCATTTTTGACTTGGCATTTCTCAAAATAGTGGATCCAACTATTTTTGTCCGGAAATCTTTCATTTTCGCGGAAAATTCTCTCGCGCGGGCGCTTTCTTTTTCGCGCGCAATTCCTTCTCCCGCCGCGCGCAATTCCTTCGCCCGTCGCCGCCAATTCTCTCGCACGGAGGAGTCGTCTCGCGGGAAACTACCGTGACATGAGGAGTACGGGCACGACAAGGAGTCCAAGATTCTCGGGATATCAAAATTGCCAAGCCATTGTGCCTATGCAAAAATGCCAAGTTTGGTCCATCAAATGTTAAGTTTGGCAAAATGCATAAGTCAAATGCAAAACTGTTAGAGAGAAATTTTTAAAGTTTTTGCTAAATTTTAAAAATGCAAAGTCCAATTATATAACTGTTAGAAAAACTGAAACTGTTTTTGTAACGACTCCTGCTCGCTTTTTACTCGAGAGGAGAGTCGGACCCGGGCCAAACCGCCTCCGGAGGAGCTAGAGTCGGACCCGGGCCAAACCGGCCCTAAATTGCCCTTGCCCGCACGCCCCTTGCCCACCGCCTGGAGTCGTCTCGCCCGCGGCCGATCTCCTGCATCCACTCGCCGCGCCGCAACCCGGAGGCCGGAGGAGACTGCGTTCAGTCGAGCACCACCTCCCAGCATCCTCGCGACCATCTCCGGCACGACGTCCGCCCTCTGCAGCCCCGGTGTTCCTGCGACCGTCGCTGCTGTCCTACTTCGCCGCTGGCCAGTTTGCCCCGCGACGAGCACCACCAGAACAAAGGTATTCCCTCCCCTTGTCAGTTGGTCCTCCCTTCCTGCTGTGCTAAATCGTGCGCCCAAACCTTAACCTAATTCATAGGTAAAAAAAATCGTGCGCCCAAACCCTAACATACTATTTGTAATCTGATCTGAATCTAATTACAGGTGTATATGCATGTACATGCCTACTAACTTCGATTGCTTTGCAAAAATTATTGGGTGTACATGTGTACACCCACGTCCTTTACTGGGTCCGCCCCTGCTCTTCCCCTCCTGTGCGAAACCGAGCACCCAAACCCTAATCCCTAATGCAAGCTATTTGTATTCGGATCTGATTAACTACAACTACATACATGTATTATGCCTACTTACTTGATTTTTTTGCAAAAATTATCGGGCGTACATGTGTACACCCCTGTCCTACACCCGCTCCGCCCCTGATTTTGATGCTCTGTGATGATTGTGTGATAGTGCCCAGATGAGTTCGAAGAAGGTTCCGTACCACAAGCATCGGGAGGCTGAGGAGGCGAGGAAGAAGGTAAGTTCCTTCTAATATTTTCATGTGACACTTATTTTCCCCTTGTACTGGGTGTTCATATTTTGTTTTGACTGCTTTGTTATGTGAAGAGGGAGGAAGATGAAGCGGCGCGTGTATATGCGGAGTTTGTTGAGTCCTTCAAAGGTGACAGCTCATCTGGGGCTAAGTTTGTCCGAGGTGGTGTGATCGACCCCAATGCAAAGCTGAAGATTGACTCAGAAGGTTAGTGGCAGGGGTTTCATTGTTGCATACTTCCTCATAGTTGCCTTCCCGCTTTGTAGTTTCAATATCTTCCAAGCTGGATATATGCATTGTTTCTTTTATTGCTCCAATTGATCAAGAGATCGGCCTTTTTATTCATTCGGCAATGGCAGGTGGAAAGTCCAAAGATGGGGGGTCTGTTCCAAAGAAGGGCAGTAGGTAAACGGCAAAAATGCTTGATTTCTAGAAGATGGTATCCTGTGGTACCGCTGCTACATCTTTAGATGGCCATGCAGCCAATATAACCAGAACTCAGGGACACAGCCTAGTTTTGATTGCCTTATGCTATATACTCAGCACATTCTTTTCTCTTCTTTACAATTATATGCGTCTTAAACTGTCTGTTAATTGAACCTTGAAACTGTAACCAAGTGCTGAATGCAGTTTAAATAAAACAATGACAAGGGTAATCTGAAGAAGAAAATTGTTTCCCAGTCTTATGAATGGCCATGCCATCTTGTTTCATGCCTAGTGTTTCGTTTGCACTTATCCTGTAGTTTCAACCTGAAGGAACAATTCATTGTTGCTACATCAGCTTGTGATGGTATTACACTAGCTCATGTTTTGCCTTTGTTTGATTTCATGTTTGTTTATTGTGTTAGCACTTCTGTAGAGGTCACAGTGCTTCATCATTGGTGATCTTACATTAGTGTTTTTGACTGTATAATAAAAACATACTAGGGTTCCAGGTAGGCATGCTAGGTATCTACCTTATAGAACAGTGGATTAGTGTGATGAATATATATATATACCACATTTAATCTGCATATTTTCTATTTATGTACAAATATCCTTCTAGGATGTGTTTGGTTCAGGGGATAGGGGACTGGATCATCCCATTTTGAGGTGTTTGGTTGCATCCTGCCCACCCCCACTACACACGTGCGCACACACACAAAAGCTGGGAGAGGCTGATCCTGCTGAAACTGTGCAGACAACCATCTCACTTCTTTGCTCTCTTACATTGTGGGTCATGCCTTTTGATCCCTCCCCATCGCTCACCAACAGAAAACTGGGATCATCCCATCCCTCATACCATACAACCAACCGGAATCATCTTATTTCTACCCCTAATAGTAGGGATGGCCCTATCCCGTCCCACCTTGCCCCTGAACCAAACATATCCTTAGATGGTACGTGGACATTGTGTTGAGTATGGAGAAAGTACTCATGTTGGATAGTCAAGGGCTAACGTAATAGCAGGATGGTCCTATCCATCCCGCATTGTCCCCAAACTAAACACATCCTTGGTGGTATGAGGATATTAGGTTGAGTATGGAGAAAGTAGTCATGTTGGATCTAGTCAAGGGGTAATTAGTTAGACGGCACTGTCTCAAGTTTGTGGGATATAAGGTCACAAAAAAAGTCTGTGGGATATATAAGCAATAATGTTTTCTTTATATTTAGGGGTGTTCTGTTAAGAACTTTAAAGCTTATCATACCTTTATAATAGTAGCTAGACTTTCTCATGTCAGTAATGCTGATTTAGTTCCAGCATTTCAGCCACTTAGAATCTTCTAATTTACATGTCTACTCCTGTATCTTTTTTGGGGTGTGTTTGGGATAATTCCTCTCAAGGGGTGTGGGTGGGTGTGGGTTGTGTTCAGCGTGCGTGTTTTAGATTTTTCTGGATCAGGGTTATTCCCTCTCCTTTGTACTTTTCTCGATCTTAATGAAACGATACACAGATCTCCTGCGAAGAACTCCTAACTTTTGCACTCTTTTTAGTGACCAGACTAGATTGACTTGAAAATTCATGTCCTTGGACTAAATTCTTGTGGAGTCGAAGCTTTAGGATCAATTATACTTTTTCATACAAAGTATGATTGATTCAAGCTTTATTGGAGAATCTTAATTCCATTGTTTGCATCATTATATTATCAGGATTTCGGTTATAGCATAAGCCAAAGTAGTGAAGTTGAAATTTCACGAGTTGAAGTGAGAATGCCTGAAATATCATCGTATATGCAATTCTTTGCTTCTGTTCTCATAATCCCATGTTACTTAGGTTAGGTGTATGCATGATGTGCATAATGATCTAACTTGCGAACTGCATAGATACCTTATACATAGCATTCTTTTCTCCAGGTATGTTCCATCGTTCTTGCCACCATCGTTTGCGAAAGAGCCTGAGAAAAAGGTTAGGAACTTCACACTTCCTGTATTCTTATGATTTGTTTCAGTCAACCTGTATAGTTCCTTTGGTTAAAGCTTTGTCCGGACTTGCAGAAAGAAGAGGAGAGGCCAAAGGAAAAGGAAAAAGGAAAGCCACGAGTAATAGATAAATTCTTGGAGGAACTCAAGTTTGAACAAGAGCAACGGAAAAAGCGCAATCAGGATCGAGATCACCGCCATGAAGGTCGTCACAGCGACAGCTCCATGGTAGGCACTTGTATGTGTAAAAATGGTTATTTTGTTTTGTTCCATACTTCCACGAGAGGATTGTGTGGATTATTAATCATTATTTTGTTTGGTTTGTGGAAATATTATATGTTAAAGTTACGAATGTAGAATATCAATATTTTCAACTCGTTTGCAGCTTCTTTGAACTGTTCTTAAACTGATGTCTAGCTAATAGGAAATTTATGTGATTAATTTGCAGTTTCTCTATGAATATTTTTTTTCATTGACGCTTAAAATTATTTTGTGCAGCCCTCTAGCCGGTTTGATGAACTACCAGATGAATTTGATCCGACTGGAAGATTTCCAGGATCATTTGATGATGGTGATCCTCAAACCACGAACTTATATGTCGGCAATCTATCTCCTAAGGTTGCTTTCTCTGCTGCACTGTTCTGTCAAACTTGTATGCATTATCTTGTTAGCTTCACATGCTATGGTGTTAGGTCGATGAGAATTTTCTTTTGAGGACCTTTGGTCGGTTTGGACCTATTGCTAGTGTCAAGATTATGTGGCCTAGAACAGAAGAGGAACGCAGAAGGCAAAGAAATTGTGGTTTTGTTGCCTTCATGAATAGAACAGACGGACAGGCAGCAAAGGATGAAATGCAAGGTTAGTGTCCACATCCATGTAGTGTTAACCCATCTGGATAATCTTTGTTCATTGTTTATGGGAACTTGAAATGCTGTTTTTGGCTGGTATTCTTACCTTCAGGTTATTTGATGATTTATTTCAGGTGTTGTTGTGTATGACTATGAACTGAAGATTGGATGGGGTAAATCTGTTGCTCTTCCATCACAAGCTTTGCCTGCTCCTCCTCCAGGACACATGGCAATCAGAAATAAGGAGGTTGCTTCCTTTTTCCTTTCGCGCTGTATTAAATTCTGACTTCATCTGAACTTTTTCTCATGATATATTTGCAAGTTTTAAAAGAATGTGGTGTTTCTGGTATTGCGAGTTGTTTTTGACGATCTTTTTCTTCATTTTATACAGGGTGGTACAGTCGTACTTTCTGGTCCTGGTGGCCCTGCTGTTGCATCTGTTACACCACAAACCTCAGAGCTGGTAGGGGAACTTGTACATGATCCATTATTAATTCATCTGTTTGTTCTAGGATGCCATTCTTTATCCTGCAGTGTTACTTTATTTACTTGTTATTTCTAGTGATCATGTTCTCTTTCTTTCTTCTTTTGGTTTATGTAAGTGCACTAGTACAGTGATCTTGCTATCTAGGTTATTCTTTTAGTGTCACCGTAAAAGAATTAACAAATTCTGCTGTCTTGCTTTGAGTTAGATTGTGAAGGATGAATATTTCATACTTCATAATATTAATGATTATTCGAAAATACTTTATATCTCTTGAATCGTGTAGACTATAGACTGAAGGTAAATTCATTACTTGTCGAGAAATATTAATGTTTCCAAAGGTCCTCATTTTCAACACCAGTTAATGCCCTTTTTGTAAGGTCTCAACTTACGCGCTGTTCTAGGGCCTGTTTGGATCACTGAGTCACCTTCTAGGCCATCGAAACGGGTGGACTAGAAGTACTGATTTTTAGTCCAGCCCAACTAGTTAGTCCCTCGGTAGTACATGTATCCAAACAGCAAAGGACTAAATTTTTAGTTTCCTAAAATTTCACCTAAACTTTAATTGGACTAACAACTAGTCCAAGTGATCCAAACAGGTCCCTAATAAATTATATGTGCACATATAATTTCTGGTTTCTGGCTACGTGTTTGTTGCTTCTCATGGGATTGAATAAGTTTTTTCTGGAACATGATATCTGGTGATACTGCATTATATTAAATGAGTCATCTGTTGGTAGATTTATTTCACATTATGGATTCATTGACTTGATAGGTCCTTACACCAAATGTTCCTGATATTGTGGTTGCTCCACCTGATGATGGACGTCTTCGGCATGTGATTGACACAATGGCTCTGCACGTACTTGATGGTGGATGTGCTTTTGAACAAGCTGTAATGGAGAGAGGGCGAGGAAATCCTATATTTGATTTCTTGTTTGATCTTAAATCTAAAGAGCACACATATTACGTTTGGAGGCTATACTCATTTGCTCAGGTACTTGTTGCTGTCTATAGCTCAAAATTTTAAAAATACATCTCAGTGTTCTTATGGCATAATATCTCAGTGTTCATATTTGCTATTCTTACTTAGAAGTTAGGCTATCAAAAGTATTATGCTTCACTTGTGCTACCAAAGATAACAATCAAACAAAGCTATGATGTCCACTGTGTCTGTTGCACAAGAACTTGTTAAGTTGTTGAATAAGTGTTATTACTACTTAGTTTATGTATGTTTTTCTTGCTCAACAGAACTTTATATCTATGACCATATTATGGCTGGAACATATCTTTTTGAGAATCAAATCACAATTATTACATCCATAAAATTTCAAGTAACTACGAAAAATGGTTGTGCTGATAGAGTGCTAACAGCTTGTGATATATGTAACATAGGGTGATACTTTACAACGATGGAGAACAGAACCATACATCATGATCACAGGAAGTGGAAGGTAATAGTTTTGAACAGTAATTCAATAGGATGAATATGCATGGTATCTGCTTATTGGCTTTCTTGACAAAAATGTAATATGCAATTCAGATGGGTTCCACCTCCCTTGTCATCCAACAGAAGCCCTGAACGTGAAAAGGAATCTACATTTGCTGCTGGTAGAAGCAGGGTAAGTAACTGTTAGCTGTAATCAGAGCATTAAGTTGTTGTTCTGTTGCTGTCAAATAAATAAATGGCTGTTCTGTTACAATACTAAATTTGTGCTCCCCTCTTCAGCGTGTTGAAGTGGAGCGGACATTGACTGAGTCACAACGTGATGAATTTGAGGACATGCTGCGAGCTTTGACATTAGAGAGGAGCCAAATAAAAGATGCCATGGGATTTGCCTTGGATAATGCTGATGCAGCTGGGGAGGTAATGTGTACTTTCTAATATTATGTAATCAGCTCTATTTTCTTTTCTTTTTCTTCACTCTGTTGCATTTCTTAATGGTACTGTGACTTATTTATCTATATATACACCCAGTCACCCACATTGAGACCAGTTAATAGCTTAATGGTTATGTGTCGACAACAAAATGTGCGTATGTAGTTACTGGATTCACGTGGCCACGGACTCACAGTTGACTGACTGTTTGAAGGACAACCCTTGTGTTGACTGATAAGATCTGTTTTATTTTTATAAGAAGTCTAAAGTATGCATACAATGATTGCTGAAATTGTATCAATTTGCAACATGTAAAGTGTATATTGATTGATGAAATGCTACCTTTGTTCCTTCACCAATCTATTTTGTTCCTTGGGGGTCACTTAGATGATATTTAATAAACTGTTGGGATCTGGTTTTCTTTTAAAATTTTGTTGTCTTTATAGTTTAGCTTATTTGTTATGGATTAGTCATTATATCCTTGTTGAGGCACCTGGTTTTTTAGACTTTTCTCTTCCACATGATGTCTCTTCTGTAGTTCTCATTTCATGATTGTTCATTTTCTTGCATTCCAGATTGTTGAGGTTCTTACAGAATCCTTGACACTCAAGGAGACGTCTATTCCAACAAAGGTTGCTCGGCTTATGCTAGTGTCTGACATCCTTCATAACAGTAGTGCTCCTGTGAAGAATGCATCTGCATTCCGAACGAAATTCGAAGCTTCTTTGCCAGATGTTATGGAGAGCTTCAATGACTTGTACCGCAGTATCACTGGAAGGATAACTGCTGAAGCTCTGAAGGTAACTTATGTTGCGCCATTTGTTGAATACTCGAGCTTATTTTTATCCTTCATGTTCTTACATGTCTGCATGGATTTATTACTGTTCTGCAGGAGAGGGTTATGAAAGTTCTACAAGTTTGGGCAGACTGGTTCCTGTTTTCTGATGCATTTCTGAATGGGCTGAGGGCTACTTTTCTGAGATCAGGCAACTCTGGTGTCGTTCCGTTTCACTCGTTATGCGGTGATGCACCTGAAATTGAAAAGAAAGGTAGCTCTGAGGATGGAAATGATGGATTTAAGCTTAATGAAGATGGTGCCTTGGCTACTGGAAAGGCAGCAGCAACAAAGGAGCTATTAGGGCTCCCACTAGCTGAACTTGAGCGTCGTTGTAGACATAATGGCCTCTCTCTGTGTGGTGGTAAAGAAATGATGGTCGCCAGGCTGCTTAACTTGGAAGAGGCTGAGAAAGAACGAGTATATGAGAAGGATGTTGACATGAAATATGTGCAGGGTGAACAGCATACGATTGGAAGTGGTGTGAATACTTCAAAATTTGGTGAAAGTCCTAATGTTGATGAATTAGATGTCTCTCGGAACAATATGAGAGCTGGTAAAGGACGTTCTGGAGAATCTGCTTTTGCCGAACTTGAATCATTTCCAAGCAAGAAGCCGAAATATGATCCTGTTTTGCCAGCTTCTAAATGGAGTCGAGAGGATGACATCAGTGACGATGAAGATAGAAAAGGTGGTCGAGGCTTGGGATTAAGCTATTCATCTGGAAGCGATATTGCTGATGATCTTGGAAAGGTCGATACAACAGAAGCTAGTACCGACCACACAAGTCATCATCACGATACGATTGTTGATGAAGAGCACAGGTACTTGTCCGTGTTCAATACTTTTACCATTTCCATGCTAGTTTTTATAAGTGTCTGTCATGCACATACGTAGGTGTCGTTGGGCACCGCTCTGGCCCCACGTGCACACGCACTGTAGGCACTATACAGCACTGTAGCGCGAAGCAAAACAGCTCTGGCTCTGTCCAAACATAACTGCAAAAGTTGAGCTAGTGTGTTGGGGCTCCAGTGGCTCCACTACAGTACCGCTATAGTACCAGAGCTGGAACCAGAGCTGCATGGAGCCCCTCCTCCAAACACATGCACTTATTTTGTTCAACTAACTCCAATGCCTTCTTCTCTGCAGGCAGAAGTTGAGGCAGATTGAAATTTCTGTCATGCAATACCGTGAATCTCTTGAGGAGCAGGGTCTGCGTAACTTGGATGAGATTGAGAGGAAGGTTGCCAGCCATCGAAGGCGGCTTCAGTCAGAATACGGTTTATCCACTTCAGCTGATGGTGCTAACAGGCGATCTTCTGGTATGTAAAGGGCAGTAAGGATACCTGCTTATTTGATAGTACCATTTCTTTTGGATTTGAACTTCCATCATCATTGAGATTTTCACAACTTCATATATTAGTTTATGCACTAAGAATGAGCCATGCACCCTCAATTGCATTTACTCTTTGCTCTCCCTTTGTTTTTGGAAGCTAGTTATACACACTTTAAACAATATTCTATTTTGCAGAAAGAACATCATCAGAGCGGAAAGAGAGGCGTGACGATGCACATGATTATCCTAGGAAACGGCGTCGGAGCCAGAGTAGAAGCCGCAGCCCTCCAAGGAAGTCACAGGAGAGGGATCGAGAGCACAATCGAAGTAGAGACCGATCGCATGGCAACGATGCCGGGAGGGATAGGGTGCGCGAGAAAAGTGCAAGCCGAGGGCGAGACGACCACTACGACAGAAGCCGAGACAGAGAGAAGGACAGGAGAAAGGGGAGGTGACCGACCTGAAACCATCTTCACCACTCACCATTTGCCTGGACTGAAGGGCCCAGGAGCAATGCGATATTTGAGCTGGGCTACACGCCCACCAGCAGCAACATCAGTAAACATATCTTCCGCACCAGGCAGGTTACCCTGGTCTGCTCCATGCATTGTCTGTTATAATAGTTCTGAGGATTTTAAGTTCGAGGTTTTGTAGAGAAGACTTGTTTGTAACTGGTTGAAATTTTGCGGATTAAGATGTATCAGATGTGCAGTTTATACTGAAAACCAATGTTGAATACACCTAGACCCAGAATTGTCAGTATCAGAGAACCATGGTATGGACTGTGATTCTGTTCTTCCCTGGTGGGCTGCTTCGTGTAGTACTTGCACGGCGTCGGCGTGCGAGTACTGTTGGTGCGTGTCGGCGCATGCGTCGACAATGCATGCTCCAACTAACGTGCTCACGTGCACGATAATGTGTTGTATCATGCTCTAGCATGCGAACATGTGCGCTACTGACGTGGTGTGTAGCTAACCTATTTGTCTATAGACGCTTTGAACACTTTGCTTTTTCATGATGCCTGGTGTTAAGGATGGCGCAGATTTGAAAAAGGTTAGACGATGTTGGAACAAAAGTTTAATGCATTTCGACATTGAGCATCTGATGACCATTTATCTCCAGATGTTACAGCGCTTTGTTAACACTTTCGCATCTCTCAGTTTTCCCGATGATGCATGGGGACCTCTTCACCTCCAAACCCCAAGGTTGCTGGCTTGCTGCTGCTGCTGCTGCCCGGAGATCAGGTATTAGTCGTCTGGAGAATCCTGGGACGCACTTGTGTTGTAAATGGTGTCACGTCGTGTTATCAAAAGAGGGTGCATTAGCACGCACCGGGTTCTGAAATATATGGTTTTGCCCACAGATACAGAAAGAGGGAGAGACTGGCTGACGGGGAGAGGGCACCAACCTGTTTGCCTCTACTCGATCGGCACGTCTATCCAAAGGACACGCAGCTGTCGTGTCAGAAAGCACACGCCAACACGGACACGAAACGTGTGTGCGAGGTGCGTGCGGTGCGGTGCGTGTGAGGTGTGACCCAGTCCAGACATCGTTAGCAGCGACAACGACATGCTTTGCTTTGCTAACGACGACCTGCCCCCGCTAGAGCGAACCAGAGAGATGCACAGGTACATTATGGATGCATAGACCTGTGTTACAGAGATACATATAATGAAATGTTAACTTCAACCATTGTTTTTAAGTTTTGTAGAGGGTGCATTTGCTATGCGTAGCCACTTCATCCCGATCCTATTGACAGCCTGCTTGATTTTATACATCTAAACATAATGCACATCTAATTGCATAGTAAAAGTTATAAATCTAAAAAAACTCAAAACATCTTCTAATTTGGAATGGAGGGAGTATCTGCCAACGGGATAAAGCTAAAAAAACAAAGAAGGAAAAACTCAACCTACAAGGGCCATGACCTTTTGCCTGGGATGAGCGAGGGGATTTTATTTACTCTCTTCAGCTTAAAATACGTTGCCATGGAAATTCAAACTCAGGGATGCCGTTGAAACTGCTTAACCAACTAGTCTAGCATCCTTTGGCTAATGGGTGAAAGGTAGTTAATAGGTTTTTGTTTAGCAAAGTTATAAGTCGACCAATTCGTTGAGTCCTATTTGATCCTCTATCTAACAGTTAGGAATACTTAAGAAAATTTAATTTGGTTCAAACCCAGAATGACACAAGACGGAAGTATTACACGTTAGTAGCTTTTATTAACTAAATTAATTTGAATAATTAGTTAGGCTTTAGCATAGAGTGTTTAGATACACTAGATATATTTTTCAATACTTTCCTCTCTCAATAAACCAATTTAAGAGTTGTCTTAAGTTATTTTTTTTAAAGTTTGACCAAATTTATTATACATATAAAAAACAAGGTTTATTACACTAAAATAGTATCATTTGATACATCATAATTTTTTTGATAATATATTTATTTAGTGTCATAAATATTCGTGTTGTTTTCTATGAATTTGATCAAGGCCGTGTTTAGTTTCTGAAGGGAAAAATTTCGCGATACTGTGACACTTTCATTTGTTTGTGGTAATTATTGTCCAACCATGGACTAACTAGGCTCAAAAGATTCGTCTCGTAATTTTCGAGCAAACTGTGCAAATAGTTTTTATTTTCGTTTATATTTAATACTCCATGCATGCATCTAAAGATTCGATGTGATGGAGAATCTAGGAAATTTTTGGGTTTTAGGGTGAAAGTAAACAAGGCCCAAGACATAACAAAATTTAGCTTAAAATAACTCTAAAAAATGATTTATTCAAGGACGAACTGTTACCTCCTATCCGATCTCATCTACTGTGCCAATTGCAACCGGAGTCCTATCGTTTTCCACTCTTTTTCCAATGGCGTGACATGCTGTCCCCCCTGTCCTCTGCTCTACTACTACACGCGACGGGAGGAGGAGGAGGGAAAAGGAAAATGGCCTGATGAGACGCATCTGCGTGTCCAATTCGGGTTTCACTCTCACCCGAGGTTGCGTTCGGACAGCGATGTACGAGTTTTGATTTTTGAGCTGTAGTACGCCACTGTAGCCGCCGTAATAAGCAGAAGCAAACAGGCCAGTTGCGGCGCTGGATCCCAAGGGACTCCCGTTTCAAAACACCGGAATTTCATCGAAAACCACTCCATTTGAAACACCGGAATTCCATCGAAAACCACCAGTCGTCTTGCGAGGTCCCCATGGTCGATCCATCGAAACACCCGAATTCAATCAAACAGCTCCCGCCGTGTGTGCGTGCGCGCGTGCATGCGGTGCACGTAGCAGTAACCCATGCCGCACCAGGGTGATAGTAGTATATCGTAATGGCGTGAGCCGCCGCCGCCAGCAGCCAGATGAGAAGACAGCGACTTGTAGTAGTACTCTAGCAGATGATGATGCACCGAGGAAAGCAACCCCAAGTTCAACGGGCGCCTCCCCGCGATCTCAAAGGCCGTTTCGTGTGCTCCCCGCGGCCTGCCGCCGGCTCCGCTTCCGCCGGCTCCAATCTTTACCCCACCCGCCACCGCCAGCCAAGAGAAGGAATTCGGACGAATTCCGGACGACCGGACCGGATCTGAATCTTTTGGACGCTGCCTGTCTGTGCTCCCACTGTCCGATACGAACAGTTTTTCTTGTTTACTTACACTCTAAAAACCAAAATTTTTCAAAATTTCTTGTCGCATCAAATTTTTAAACGCATACGAGGAGTATTAAATATAGATGAAAATAAAAACCAATTGCATGGTTTGGTCAAAAATTTACGAGACGAATCTTTTGAGTATAGTTAGTCTATTAATTATAGTGTATTATTTATGTATTTACGAGACTGTATTATTTATGTAATTACCAAAAACAAATAAAAGTGATATAGTGTCGCAAAAAAATTTTCTTCGAAAAGTAAACACGGCCTAAAATCCCCGCAAAATTCTCGTGCATTTCAGCCAAAAATTAAACTAAACCGGAGCACGGACAGTGTGCACATCGACTTTCTTTCGTCGCATCGCATCTCTCCGTTCGCCACTGGCAGGTGGGCCACCACACCTGCGGGCCCCGCGAGGCAGTCCTGGTTGACTGCTGCTGCTACCAGTACTAGTAGTACTTGCCGATCTCCTCTTCCCCGTCACTCGTGCCGGTCGTGTGTGGCTTCCACTTCCACCCATCTCCCTCGATAGTCAGCAAGTACCCAGCACTCTCTCCTCCTTTCTCTTCCTCAGTCTTCACCCCACATCCTTCGCCGTTCCTTCGACTATAGCCGCTATCCTCGTCAGCCCCGATTGAGGCGGCGGCCGGCGCGCCCCAAGCACGCACGAGTTGACGACGGGTCCAGTGGCGGCGGCGGGATCTTGCCGCCAGCGGCAGTGCCAATCCGGCCCGGCCACGCAGGTACGCGTGCCTCAGGGCGTGGCCACTTCTCCGTTGGATTCTCCCAACTTCTACAGTTCTATACTGTATTATTTATGTATTTGTTTCCTTCAAGAGTCCAAGAAACCAGTGCTGTCTTCGGTTTTGTTGATTGTTGATTCTGGGAGGCCGGCGGTTTAGTCCGATCGTGCGGCTCAACAGAGAGCCAATCCGCTGGATATCTTTTTGTTTTTTTTGGTTTGTTAATTAATTAGTAAACAGGGAGCTGTCTGCAGGCGCTATCGATAATTCAATACGATGGAACCTGTTAGGAGCATCTTATACGTTCATCCACTCCAAACCAACCATTTCCTTGTTTCTGTTATGCAAAGTTTGTTGCAATTGGGCCAAACAAACGATGGTTAGCTGTATTTATCCAAAAATATACTTATCTTGTTTTAGAGCACCCGCCGGGTGGTCGACTCTCGTCTCACCTAACTCGGCTTTAAAGGAAAAACAGCTGCGGTGTTGTCATCGCCCATCAGTTCGTTTTTTTTTGGATATGATTTTTAATATTTGTCAGTACACTTTTCCTTTTTTAATAAAAAGTTTTTTTTAACAAAATCGAAAGGTTGTTTGCGTCGCCATGTTATTATTTCTGATAATTATGGATGGTGGTTGGCCAGAGGATTAAGCAATAAAAAATCCTAGTTTGTATATCGTTTATATGGTAGGCATGGGGGTGTGGGTTATTTGGCAAGTTCTGTTCCTGTGCAGGTGTACCTGAGTTTGGTTCATCATTGTCTTTTTCTAATCATCAGGTACTGTATTTTGCAATTATTGGTTTTCCTATATCAAGGGACTGAATTGTGCTAACCATAGATAGGGGTGGAGCCTCGTTCTGTGTCCTACTTGGAAGTAATGCCACTTCACCTAATTTTGTTAGGTTCTTGTTTCAGCTATCTTTGTCATGTTGTATCTGCATTAGTCCTTCCTAGTTCCTGCAATGCTTATTTTTCATGTCAATGTGGTATTTTGGGTGATCACATCCTTGGCTGTCTGGTTTACTGTGGCGATTCAATGTCATTAAGCTGCATTTTTGGGGTTCATTGCACGAGTTCTTTGGTTTTATTGTTAAGGATCAGTCGATGCCTCTTGTCGTGCCCGTGTTTAGGTGAGAGACTTTTGTAGCAGAGCTCAAAACTAAATTTTGTTTGCTGCAGGATTTCGTGGATACACTGGTCTAAGTTGTCAAGTTCTTGAGTCTTGACCTGACCTTATCAGTTTTGGTATGTCATTGTTCTGTTATGTTTACTCCTCTGTTAATCACTACATAGTCTTTCCTTATGCTATGATTTTCTAACCTACAGCTTATAAGGATGGGGGTTTACCTCAGCACTCCAAAAACTGATAAGCTATCTGAAAATGGAGAAAATGATAGACTTAAATTTGGTCTTTCATCTATGCAAGGATGGCGAGCAACCATGGAAGATGCTGTGAGTTTCCTAATCTTAGGCTATTAACATCTTTAGCATTTTATTTGCATGACCAGGGGTGCGAATTAGGGTCACCAAATGACTCCCATGTGCATGATGGATGTGATTTTTGTGATGTCTGGAATCACTGAATCTGGCAGGACAACTTTTTAGAATATTAGCTTTTGGAGATAGGATGAGTAACGTTTTATGGGTTACAGTTAATGTGGACATGTGTTGCTTCTCACGGTTTCACTCCTAGAAAGAGAGCATCATAGAACCAATCTAACGCCATCAGTTCAAGTATTTTTTTTCTTGAACACTATTAGAATACTGTAAACCCATTATTTGTCATGGACTATAGGCATTAACTCTCTTTTGTCAATACTAGATCGATATTCCTTTGATTTCATTTGGTGCTTAAACACAATTAATTAGTTCAATGTCAACTACACACATAGTTAATATCTGAAACATGCCTAGCATTTTATCAGTCAGACCATTTCTGAAATTGTTCCATGATACAATGTTTAACAATATGGAATTCAACAATCTGTGCATCCATGCAGCATTCAGCATTGCTAGATCTTGATAGCGAGACAGCATTCTTTGGTGTTTTTGATGGTCATGGAGGTAAGCACAGTAACAACGATCAGTGCCTTTTATGTTCCATTGTATTATACTACTGAAGACGGATGCTGCTATGCTAAATATTTGTAGAGCCAATCTTTAACATCACACAACCTCATATGGATTGCTTTACTCAGGAAGAGTGGTTGCCAAATTCTGTGCAAAATATCTGCATGGTCAAGTTCTCAAAAGTGAAGCCTATTCAGCGGGTGACCTAGGAGCTGCTGTCCATAGAGCTTTCTTCAGGTATATGGTGAACCAGATCCCACATGAGATATAATAAAGCTTAAATTTTTATAGCATTACTGTTGGCTTGACGATGACAATTTCTAATCTTGTGTTTGTTCTACTTCAGAATGGATGAAATGATGCGAGGGCAGAGAGGTTGGCGAGAACTTTCTGCACTTGGAGACAAAATAAACAAGTTTAGTGGTATGATAGAAGGATTGATTTGGTCTCCAAGGGGCAGTGATTCGAATAGTCAACAAGATGATTGGGCTTCAGAGGAGGTATATATTCAACTGACTGCTGCTGCTTTCACTTTTGTAACATAGATGTACATCTATTTCCCCTTCTCAAAGAAATATAGATTCTACGTGTTTCAGATTCTTATTATATACTTGTGTCAGTTGTGAATGGAACAGCTGAGTTTTATGCTGGAAAGAGAAACCCATGCAATAGAACTATTCCCAGCCAGAAATGAAGGCTTCGCTGTCAATAATGATGTACTATGAGTTGAGTTTGAAATATGAAAATCAGTTTTCCGATATTCGTTTATGTGTAGCAGTTCTTCTTCATGATTGTTTGAATTATGGTATTAAATTTAGTAATCCCTTTCATAGATAATCTTTTATTAGGGACAGCACCCTGATTTTGTCTGTGGTATATATATGCATCTGGCACTTTTTTTTTTTGAAACCGCAGGAGAGCTGCATTTCATTGTATTATAGAGAAGAAAAATAGGGGGGTCCCCAACAGGATCATACGGGGACCAAATATGAGTGAGGCGATTACACACCCGCATTTTTTGAACACATAGAAAACAACCAAAACTCGACCACAACTAAACAACCCTAGTCAGCTAGCGCCAAACCAAGCTCTTGAAGCTT
>Ga0182004_10000179_pt1 | contig 31068 bp, 18 predicted proteins | sample Sormic07211540_1_FD_120479 | JGI IMG/M metagenome (GOLD analysis project Ga0182004, IMG submission 120479) | Endophyte microbial communities from Sorghum bicolor roots, Mead, Nebraska, USA - 072115-40_1 MetaG | ecosystem: Host-associated > Plants > Roots > Unclassified | place: USA: Nebraska...
AACGTACTCACCTGAATGTCGTCGACTCCCTCGCCTCGGAGGAACAGCGCCCGCGGAAAGCAGCACGAGCACGGCCTCCGCGTGGGGGTTATGGACTCAGGGGTAAGAAGGACATTTTTCTACGTGGGACCCACGTGTCTGATCTTTTGAACGTCACAAAACAAACGGAACTGAGACGGAATGGCACACGGGTATAGTCGAAGATGAAGTTGGTCACAGCGGTACGAAACAACTTTTTAGTGGCCTGCTGGTTTGGTCAATCTTTCATAATGGCATACAGGTAAAAAGCTCTTAGTTTAACGTCTTGCATAAATTGAATACAAACTCCTTTTCCCGCGCAGTGTGGCGGATCCAGAACGAGCCAAATAGGACCATTAATTACTTCTCTTCCCGCTAATTGGGTAATAGGGCTAGCGGCTAGTGCTATTTCCCGCTAAAAACTATATGTGTGTTCGTTTTCAACTCTAGATTCAAATATACGCCTTTTTGGTAAAGTAGTTCATTTCTTAACTAATTAGAATCTTGTAATATGTTATGAATTTAGAAACCGAAGGCAGCGGTTTTATTATGCCAACAAAATCAACAAACATGTTAGTATACCAAAATGATTTATGTCCACTGCTACTAGTAACATGCTAAGTGTGTTGTGCGCGCGCTCATGGGAATGTGCACCTTTAGTTTAACATCTTGCATAAAATTGAATACAAAACGAGCCAAATAGGACCGTTATTTACATTTCTTTTCCTGCAATAGGGTAATAGGGCTGGCGGCTAGTTCTATTCCCCACCAAAAACATATGCATTCGTGTATATATAAAAAGAACTTGTCTTTATTTTGAAACATATGCCATTCTTTGATAATGAAACTAGTATTTCATTGTTAAAATAATTATATATTTTGTTAAATGTCATTAACTTAAAAATCGGAGGCAGCGGTTGTATTACCCCAACAAAATCCACAAAATACGTTAGTATACAAAAGTTGGCTCACCTCGCTTTCCAAAGTGTAATAATAATATAATGGTGTGTTACTATATAATCTAGGAACAACGAAAATAATTAATGGGCAGCCTCGGTCTAAGGCTCTCTAAGCATGGGCCTATCCTGGTCAATGTCTATTTTATGCCGTAGCGCTACTAATCGCACCTAGACCAAGGGTCTTTTGTTGCAGAAGGGAGAGTACGTACGATGAGACAAAATTTTAATTGACCGGGGGCATGTGCAGTTTCCCGTCCGGGCCTGACACGCAGGGATGAGCCCCCGATCTCCTCACCACGTGCGCCCCCCGAATTAGCATCGGCGCCTCCATCACCCACCCAGAGTTAGCTAGTACCAGACACCGAGCCGGCCGGCTGTTCCCTTCGTCGTCCACCCATGTGTACATGTGTATCGTGTACCGTACGCAGAGAGCCGGCGGATTGGGTTGGGTTGGATCGGAGCTGCGCAGGCGGGATGAGCAGCGACGGTGCTTTTGCCCCAGAAGCAACCCATGCATGTACGAGAAGTGCTACGCGAAACAAAATACGGCAGGGGGGAAGTCGTCGCGCGCATTGCTTGCCAGCGCTGCGCCTTCTCTCTCTCTCTCTCTCTCTCTCTCTCTCTCTCTCTCCTTTTGCAGCTTTCGTCGCGGATTTGGCAATCGATCAAGGGCGGCGCTTCTCGTGGCCGGAGTCCGACTCGATCGCACGCTGCCTGTAGCGAGCATGCGTGCATGCAATAGTTGACTTGTCGTCCGCAAGAACTGCCGCGAGATTTGGCCGCCGGCGGTAACTAAGGCCTTATTTTTTTTTAGATTTTCAATCATATCAAATCTTGCGATACAAAAATTAAATATAGATAAAAAATAACTAATTATACAATGTATCTGTAATTTGCTAGACGAATCTTTTGAACCTAGGTAGTTTATGATTAGACAATATTTGTTAAATATAAACGAAAGTGCTATATTATCCATTTTTTTTAAAAAAAATTGGAACTACACAAGACCTAAGCTAATATATGAACCTAGGATGGAGCTTGCTTTTGTTTATCCCATTTGATTTGATTTGATTGATTGTGAGAGATCATGTTCTACCTATACATACGTGCTCTAGTCTAGTAGTTTCAAAGGAAAAGGGAAAGGGAAGGGCCACACACTACGGGGAAGAAAAGCAATGGTAGAATGGACTTGAGGGTATAAGCAGTAAGCGAGAAAGGTACCGTCACTACTATGAAAGGAAAAAATTCTCTAGATTTGGCATAAAGGGCCTCCCTTTGCTTTGAGCAAATTGGAGTTTATTTTTGTTGGGCGTTTAATTGGAAATTGGAGGTATCTTCACACTCATTCACAAGGTATATTCATCATTTCATCTAGGTTCTGCTGCATGCGCACATAAAAAAGGGGATTCCATAAATGCCACTCCACCATTTCTTTTAGCAAGTGGGTAGTAAATCCTACTCAAATTCATCTAGGGCTTCACTCGTCCCAAAATTTTTCCAAAGGAAGACATGTAGAGATATACCAGTTCCCAAGTTGTAGCTGGTACAACAAGTTGGTCTGTATTAATAATAGCAAGGAATTCCAGAGTTCACAGGAAATTGGGAGGAGTATCATGGAAACTTTCCACGAAAAGTTTGTAGCTCCGAAATGTAGGATAATGCTATGGGGAGCCTATCTAAGACCTATATATACGGGTCTCTTTGAATTTTCTTTTGGTCATTCAGCCTCTGATTCTGAGAAGCACGAGACATGAACAAAAAGAAAGAAAATAAAAATGAATAAATAAACGAGACAAGAAAAAGAATTTAAAGAAAATAGGGGGCCTACTAGTAGTAGAGAGATAGAGAGAGAAAAATAGGTGCCCCATGCGCCCACGCCCAATAGCATGGCTTCTCTGGCGCTGTACCTTTCAGCTTTATAATCTGCCCCCAAGCAAATCCCACAGCCAGGCTCGCCCACACTCTCTCTCCAGTCCTCCTCTTCCTCTCTCTTCCTCCTCCTCAAAACTCTCTCTCCCTGACCTGAAAATTCTCCACATACTCTGGTGCTAAGTGGTGGCGGCATCTCGCTTAGGCGAGATCCCCCTCCTCCCCCGGTTTCCACCCCTCTGCTCTGCTCCACCCGAGTCGACTCCTTCCCTTGCAATCCGCTGCTGGTCAGCTCACAGCAGCAGAGGAGGAGGAGGAGGAGTCCATTGGAGGAGCTCAGCTAGGCTCCACGCTGGGCTCGATCGGCACCGGCTGCTGCGAGATTCCGCGAGGTAGACCCTGTCCTAGTGTCCTTGCTGAATTCCGATTTGTTTTCGGCGTCCAGGTGGTGATCTGAGGGGGCGGGGAGGTGCTGAATTTTGGCCTCCTTGTCCTTCTCCGTCCCAATTCTGGCCTGGACCTCCGAGAATTGCCGTTCTTGGGAGGCGGGGAGTGCTGTTCACGGCATGTGGTGCTTTGATCTGTGAATTGTGGGAGACGGAACCGCCTTTCTCCCTCTTGCCTTTACCCGAAATCTCGTGTAAACTGTGGGTGATAGACTGATAGTGATACCACCCTGCTTGGTTGGAGTTCTTTTAAGCTGAAGTGCTCCACACTCGAGTTTAGCCGTTAATTAAGTCCTTGTTTCCTTTTTTTCTCTCTGCGGATTTTGGGAATTTGGTGATTTCCATCTACTAATAATGCTCCTTTCAAGCTTATCTGAATATAATCTCCAAGTGGTAATCTAATCTAAGATACTACTTCCACTCTGTTCTGCGTGCATACCCTGATTGACAGCGCGCGATGTACCGGGTGAAAAGCGAGGGCGAGGGCGACTGCGAGATGATGCTGCAGGACCAGATGGACTCGCCGGTGGCCGACGACGTGAGCAGCGGAGGCGGGTCGCCTCATCCTCACAGGGGCGCCGGGCCGCCCCTGAAGAAAGGGCCATGGACGTCCGCGGAGGACGCCATCCTGGTGGACTACGTCAAGAAGCACGGCGAAGGGAACTGGAACGCGGTGCAGAAGAACACCGGGCTGTTCCGCTGCGGCAAGAGCTGCCGCCTCCGCTGGGCGAACCACCTCAGGCCCAACCTCAAGAAGGGGGCCTTCACCCCGGAGGAGGAGCGCCTCATCATCCAGCTCCACGCCAAGATGGGGAACAAGTGGGCAAGGATGGCTGCTCATGTAAGTGCCTAGCCGAAATACTTGATTCCCTGTGCTGCACTTCTTCTGCACATCCGTATTTCGTATTTCAGTCTGCACATGTCGAATACTTGATTCCCTGCTCTGGGGTCTGATCAGGTGAAGTTTCCAGGGAGAATTGATGTGTTCGTTGGGTCTTTATTACGTACGTGCAGTCTTTAATTCAGGATGTGTATTTCTGTAGTTATTTAGCGAATTATTCTGTTTTGTGTCACGTACTGGAACTGTAATGATCTGTCCATGTTGCAGTAACTTGTATGGTTTTCTACTTTAATTCAATAAATACCAATCTTGTGGTTCAAAATTTAGGTTTGCTGACTTTCTTTAGCAACCTGCTAAAATCCTCCTGGTATCAAAGATTCTAGTCCACAATTGCTAATGTTCTAGTATCACTCCTGATCTGTGATACCAAGCAATGATCACTTTCAAATATTTTTTAGCTTTGGCTTTCAACTCCATATGACTTGTCATTGTTACTCTTTTATGGATAAAGACATTACTGGTAGTCATATTCAAAGGTATAGCCGTATAGGCATGTTAGCCTTGTACCAGATTTTTCTTTAAATTTCAATAATCATTTTTGTTTGCAATCTCTAGATCTTATAAAGCTAATATTTTTTGCCATTGTATATGTGCTCGCTACAATTTGGCATGATATAAATTCTATTCTATTCAAGGTTACGGCCAGCAATTGGAAAATATGCTACTATATTTTGAAATGTTTAATATGCCTTACATGTGTGCATATGTTCATAGTTAGTTCCTATTTTTACCCTTAATAACAATTTGTGCATATATTTTTCTATACTGTCCTCATTAACCTTGAATGCTCTTCTCAGTTGCCAGGGCGTACTGACAATGAAATTAAAAATTACTGGAACACTCGAATAAAGAGATGTCAACGAGCTAGCCTTCCTATCTATCCTGCAAGTGTATGCAATCAATCTTCAAATGAAGATCAGCAAGTGTCTGGTGATTATAATGGTGGCGAGAACATATCCAATGATCTTCTATCCGGGAACAGCCTTTATCTACCAGATTTTACCAGTGACAATTTCATTGCTAATCCAGAGGCTTTATCATATGCACCACAGCTGTCAGCTGTTTCAATAAGCAATTTACTCGGCCAAAGCTTTGCATCAAAAAACTGTAGCTTCATGGATCAGGTAGACCAAGCAGGGATGCTGAAACAATCTAGCTGTGTGCTTCCTGCATTGAGCGATGCCATTGACGGTGTGCTTTCTTCAGTTGATCAATTTTCAAATGACTCTGAGAAGCTCAAGCAAGCTTTAGGTTTTGATTATCTTAATGAAGCCAATGCTAGCAGCAAGAGTATTGCACCTTTCGGGGTTGCACTTACTGGCAGCCATGCCTTTCTAAATGGCAACTTCTCTGCTTCTAGGCCCACAAATGGTCCTTTGAAGATGGAGCTCCCTTCACTCCAAGATACTGAATCTGATCCAAATAGCTGGCTCAAGTATACTGTGGCTCCTGCAATGCAGCCTACTGAGTTAGTAGATCCTTACCTGCAGTCTCCATCAGCGACCCCTTCAGTGAAATCTGAGTGTGCATCGCCGAGGAACAGTGGTCTTTTGGAAGAGCTGCTTCATGAAGCTCAGGCACTAAGATCTGGGAAGAACCAACAACCATCGGTCCGAAGTTCAAGTTCTTCTGCTGGCACACCTTGTGAGACTACTACGGTGGTTAGCCCAGAGTTTGATATGGGCCAGGAATATTGGGAAGAACAGCCTGGTTCTTTCCTCAGTGAATATGCTCATTTTAGTGGAAATTCTTTGACCGAATCCACTCCTGTTAGTGCTGCGTCACCTGATTTCTTTCAGTTCTCCAAAATTTCTCCTGGTGAGACTGCTGACCCTTTCTTTCAATAATTGATTTGATTAGCTCAGTTACTAGAGGCTTATTCATTTGCAGCACAAAGCCCTTCAATGGGCTCTGGTGAGCAGGCGTTAGAGCCTAAACATGAGTCAGCAGCTTCACCTCATCCCGAAAACTTGAGGCCTGATGCATTATTCTCTGGGAACACAGCTGATCCATCCATTTTCAACAATGCCATAGCAATGCTCATGGGCAATGGCATTAATGCTGAGTACAAACATGTTCTTGGTGATGGAGTTGTGCTCGATTCTTCCTCGTGGAACAACATGCCACATGCTTTTCAAATGACGGAATTCAAATGAGTTCCATGTACTTCTTTGTGATTCTGAAGGGCTTCTTGCTGCTTGTTTTGGGGTCAATATCATGGAAGGCCTCATTGATTGTGATGCTGCATTCCTGACAGTGATCCTTGAGGGCGTGCAGGTGCAGCGGCTACCATGTTATCTTCATGTGAATAGTCCTTTTGTCTAATAAAGTGCATGAAGATAACCGGATAATATTTTTTTTGCTTTGTATTAGAGAACCGTTTTTGTCATCCCTGTCAGGATTATGTTGGAAACGTGTCATGATTTTTGTTTGAACAATTTAATATCGGTTATTGATATTGTGCTGTGTGCTATCCCCTGGTGCATTTGCATGTGGGTAGCAATTTGTTTAAGTATACACCGTCATTGCTGCTGGCACATCGTTTGTGCAATATTGATGGTTTTTTAGATGTCCATTAAATTGCAATATGAAACTCAGAAATTATATGCATGTTCATGTTTGTGCTCCTGAAGTCCTGATTGAGTGAAAGCGCCAATCCTTTGCACCACCAGTTCTAGCTTTCCCTGCCTTTGAAAATCTGCTAGCTTTAGCTGATGGCTGAAGGAAAAGGCAAGGATAAGATGCCAGGTGATGAATAATTAAGGTTGTAATATTGTGGCTTCAGAGTTGGAACCCAAAAGGTGTTGTATCATCTACGACACTAGGAGGCCGCGACACTGCACGGTCGCAAACAGTGTGTACCTAACTGCTCTGATATCAGTTCTTGCGTTGGATTCGTCCTTTTGGTTTCACACGATCAATTTCGTTTATTCGTTCATTCTCTGTGCTGCATATCCTCGTACTTAGTATTTATTTTTTTTATCACGCTTTTCTTGTCATTGGGCCTGCAAGGTGCAAGCCATGTCACCCTTCGGACTCCATTTTGAATCCAGGACTCTCAAAAGTAGTAATAGTTTAAACAGAGATGATTTAACTAGTTGTCAATTGTAATCCTAGCGGAATTTGGAAGGTAGGTATCTTTCTAATGAAGCATTTAGATGGTACACGTGAAGAATTAAAGAAGACAAGACAATATACACAAACGAAACTTTCCAAGTGTTGAACCCCATCTTAGATTTCCAAGATTCCTATGGATTAAGCCATAGGAATTTTGTAGGATTTTTATTATATGCTCATCACTCCTTTTTTTAAAGGGACACATGGGACGGCAAAAAATATCTCTATAAAATTACAAGAGATGTTTTACAATGGTTGGGAAAGTACCGACGTACTTCCTGGTACTTTCATTTTTTTCTAATTAAATAAGAAATATATTACAGTAGGTATTTTAGTAATTGAGGGTGTGCTCTTTTAGAATTAGACTTCGTGGGCCTATCACCCTAAACCTACTAGCCCAATCTACCTCCTTCTACCGCACGGAGATGACATTCTGCGACCGCACGCCGCCGCTCGTCCGCCCGCGTAGATGCCTGCGCCTGCCGCGATTCCGCTCCATCGGCCACCCGCACCCGTCGTCCGCCCGCCGCCGTTGTACCCCTCGGCAACTAGCTGCCACGGCTAGCCGGAAGCCTCCATTTCCCCACGTTCGCTCAGTTCACGACGGACTGGAGCGGCGCAATCCTAGGCCCAGCTCTCCCGCCTGGCCATGCCCGCGCCGACCACGCCCATCGGGGCCGCGCCCAGCATCGGCCGCCGCGCTCAAGAGTCCCAGACCGCCGCGCTCCGAAGTCACAGCCGTCCCCGTCGCACTCCGGCCACCGCACCTCCACCGAGCCCCACCAGAACTCGCGTCCTAGCGCATCCAACAAGCGGGCGCGGGTGCACTCACCGGTAGTAGCAACTCGCTCGGGATCTGGCGCCCCGCCCGCCCCGCACTCCCCTGCGCTGCACTGCAGAGCACTCCGCTCTGGCCACACCTGCCGGTGGGGAGAGAGATGCAACGCCATGCCCAAGTACGAGAAGCCGGACGACCCTTCGTATAAAAACAAAAACAAAAGACATGGAAAATCTCTTTCTACCCTTTAATGACCACATTGAAATGACCGAATAGCCCTTATTCGAAAAAATGAAAATAAAAAAAAAGATATGGTCCCACATATTTTGGTACCGGCCCCATCAAATCTGGTACTTCCTCCTACTATTTGGTACTTCCACGTACTTCCGCTTCGGTTCTTCCTACTTTTCCACCGTCCGATCTCACGCAATGGATGGTCCATGTTTTTTCGAACCATTGTAAAATTTCTCAAATTACAATTCTATAATTTTTCCAGCAATTATTTGTTCCAAGGGGGGCTTTTGACGCCAATACTCTATATGAACTATAGGTAGTGGTGCAGCTTGAACAATATCTTAAAGGGAGCTATCATTGAATTAATGGAGCCACTAAAGATGCGTGAATCAAATTAGCCATGAATTTATTTCAAAAAAATATCCATGAATTGTTTTATATTTATATTAAGAAAAATTAAGATTCTAAAACATGAACATTAACGAAAAAACATCGATGGTTGAACCATCGAGTACAGCATAGGCTCAACACCTCCAATCCTTGATATGTCATGTTGGACAATTGATTTTATGTCCGCGATCGTTCACGATGAGGTCAACAACCTAGAGTTACCTGTCCTCATGAAGAGTGTGCCCAGAAGCATCTCTCTCTCCCCCCTTATAGATAATGGCTACAAATTGATCTCTTGCGGATGAAATCGATGTCCGCATGGCCATCACTGAAGTCATCATAGGCAACAATCTCCCAACCAAGAAAATCATATCATTTTACCAGTAGATTTACTTAGACTAAACCTTAACAAACTAGATCTAAATGACTATTGTAAATGAGAGATGGATCACATCTCCTTCTCGCTAGTGATAGACTCGCATGGAGAAAAAGAAGGAAGAGAGCCTAGGTGGCAATGACATGGAGGAGCCTACAAGAGGCAGGTGATAGCTAACTCTCAAGCTAATTGTTTGTGCTTAGTGGTGCTTTTAAATCACTGAGTACCTCAATGTGACCATTCTTCGTCTAGAGCTAGAAAATGAGACTATTTGGAGATGTACTAAGGATGCATTGTATTCGGCCCGCTCAGCACATTGTCACGATGTACGTCTCGCTCTGCCTTGACCACTGTCGGCTCGCAGAGGAGAGTTTTTTTGGGTGGGCTCACACAAACACGTAGAATTATAAAGTTTTGCAGAGCTTGTTTTTCAACTTCCTCTCTTGCACGTGGTTCCGTCCATAGAATATTTGGTTAATCATGTGTAGAGGTTGCTTCCAAAGCGGCTTCATGACTATTATTAAAGAGGCATAGTTGTGCGCAACAAAACAACCAAGTGACTACATTTTCCAAAAAAAGAGAGAATATATAGTTTAATAGTTTTAGGTCTTGTTTGTTTAGGCTTCCTAGGAGGTTTTGGACCTTTCAAAAGCCAAAGAAAACCCCAAAAGCCAAAAGCCATCTGGTTGGAGATGTTTGGTTTTTGAGAAGTAAAAAAACTAGTAGTCTAAAAATAGCTAAAAGTTGTCTCAGTGAGTGTGAACTGTCGTGTCCGGCGTGAGCCAGAAAAGGCATGGCATTGACAAACTTTTGTATAAATTTGCACTATAATTATATATTTATTCTATTGTGAATGATAAATAAAGAAGAGTACATGTACATAATTGTGTAAGTTTTGACATGGAGAGAAAATAAAATTATGTTGGAGCAGCAAGAACATGCATATAATTATACTTTAACGAGAGAAAGCTACATTCCAACTTCTATATAGTTAGCCCTAAATGTTTTTATATTTTTTGTTGTAACGCATAGAATAAAGCTCTATCAATTGAGCTATATCTCCAACTTCTATATAGTTTCTCCTAAACTTCTAATGTTTTTTTGTCATACAAAAGGGATATTTTTTTTTGTTGTAACGCATAGAATAAAAAGCTCTACCAATTGAGCTATATCTTCAACTTCTATATAGTTTCTTCTAAATAAATTCCTAATGTTTTTATTTATAGAATTAAATACTACTGAGAGAAACTACGTCCCAACGTCTACGTAGTTAGCCCTAAATGTTTTTATAGCTTTTGTTGGTTAGCCCTAAATGTTTTTATAGTTTTTGTTGTAACGCATAGAATAAAGCTCTACCAATTGAGCTATATCTCTAACTTCTATATAGTTTCTCCTAAATAAATTCCTAATGTTTTTATTTTTAGAATTAAATACTACTGAGAGAAAGCTATGTCCCAACTTCTACGTAGTTAGCCCTAAATGTTTTTATAGCTTTTGTTAGTTAGCCCTAAATGTTTTTATAGTTTTTGTTGTAACGCATAGAATAAAGCTCTACCAATTAAGCTGTATCTGCAACTTCTATATAGTTTCTCCTAAACTCCTAATGTTTTTATTTTTTTGTCATACAAAAGAGATACCTTTTTGTTGTAACGCATAGAATAAAGCTCTACCAATTGTGCTATATCTCTAACTTCTATATAGTATCTCCTAAATTCCTAATGTTTTTATTTTTTGTAATACAAAAAGATATATAGTTTATCCTAATTTTTTATTTTTTTTTGTCTTACAAAAGAGACATGCAAGGAATAGAACCCCGTACCTTTATAATAAGTAATAATAAGCACTTTTAATGCTCTACCAATTAAGCTACATCCCCCATCTTTTGTTTTCTTTTACACTATATAAATGTTTTATTTATTTATTTATTTTTATCACAGAACAGAAATAAATAGTTTAAATTTACACTATATAAATATTTAATTTAATTTATGGCGATGCACGAATCAGATCCTGTAATGTATAATCCTTTGAATTTTGTTATGGGAGTTTGCAAATAGCAACCAATGCCAAGTCTATTTGCCAAAGCTTTTAGAGATGCTCAACATAATATCCACCCCGAATTTCTATTAGTTTTACACTACTAAAAAAACAAACTTCTACAGACGCGAGGAAAATGGAACCCCGGTCTTTGTCGTCATCAAAAGGAAAATTGAGCCCATATAAGCATATCCGAACAAAGGCAGCAGCAGCAGCGTACGAGTCTACGGAGACGTGCGGTGGCGCGCGTACTCCGCGCAGCGTGATGTATGTGCGGCGGCCTCGCCTGCAGGTGCACGGTGGCGTACGGCGTACCCATCCATCCATCCATCCATCATCAGGCCATCACGCGATGTGCGTGGCATGATTTCGGCACGAGCGAGAGCGAGGCCGGCCAGCGCCGCGCGCGCACGCAGGCTCCGTGCACGCGCACGCACCCCATACCTGCGGCCGTGGCGGAGGACCGGAGCCCGGAGGTACTGCGATTATTGCTGCTGGCGTCCGAAGCCATTTCCTGGACTCTGAACCTCTGATCAACAACGAATCGATCAGCCAACGGCGACGATGCAGAGGCGGCCAGGAAGCGCACACAACGAATGACGAAATGTACAGTACATGAGGAGGTTGATTATTTGGTCTGCACTAAAGAAGCCATCATAGAAAAACAGTTTAAGATTGAGCTACAAGTGGCCGGTAAACTCGAACCTCGTTAGCTTGTTCAGCTCGACTCGTAATGATAACGAGCCGAGCCAAAATAAGATTTTAGCTTAGCTATAACGAGCTAATTTGAGCTAGCTCGCGAGTTGTTTGCGAGCTAAACGAGACATGGTTCTATGAAAAAAGTCATCCAATTTTGTATTATTTCATGTCTTGGATTTTACAAATGGTTGATATGTTAGCACATATAAACATTTTGTTCAATTTAATGCTAATGGATGTATTATTTTTATATTATTACTATTCTTAAGCTTTAGATAAATATAAATATTAAAATTTTATGTGCTTTTTATACCTAGCTCACGAGCTTAAGAGCCAAGCTGAGCTGGCTTTCTGCCTCATTAAGATAACAAGCTGAGTCAAGCTAGCTTATTATCTTAATGAGGCAGAATGAGCCAAGCCGAGCTAGCTCGTTATCTAGCTTTACACTGTGGGCGCGCACACAAATTGCCAGCACCAGCAAGTTTGACTTCGTTCACTCAAATTAAGAAATTATTATATTGTTAAGAACTAAGAAAGTATGACACTCTTTCACTCGCTAAAACTAACCTCAAGCGCTCCTGTGTTCAGATGCGAGTTGGGAGGGTTGGATCTGTCCAAGATCAAGAACTCTGTGTGATCGGTCTTTAGTTGAGTTTCTGTTTTGTAGCTGGCAGCGTAGGATTACGTGTTCTTTTGGAAGTTTGCTTAACTCGAGATGCTTTGTCATCCGAATGCTGTAAAATGCTTGTTGGTATTTACTATTTAGCTATGCTGACTGGGGTTGATTCCCTAAAATCAATATGCAAGAGCAATCATGATGTTCATAGCAGGCAAAATTGATATTCATGAAAGCCTCCTTTTCCCTTTCAGGGTACGGTGGTGTCCATTATCCATTTTTATACAAGAACAAAACCATTTGTCAAAATTCCCAACACTTCCATCTAGAGAACACAACATCCTACCACCACTCTTCCATCTTGATCTTTGACATCTGATACTCTCCTTTGCAAATGCAAGGCCTTCATTGTTGTACCCAGTCAGTCAGCGAGCATTTCAAAGCTCAACATAATCCATTTGGTCAGGGAGTATGCACTTGGGCAGGGATGTGACAATCCTTGACCCAGTATCATCATTTGTGGTAAACTTCTATTGGGCGGTTGAAACCACTGACGGTACCCACCAATCTGTCTGCAATCAACTCTACCGACCTAAATCCAATCTGGCAGCACAAACACCACATTGTTTACTGAAATTCTGCTGAAAGGGTCAAGAACAAAACTTTGAGATGGCAGCCAAAATAAAATACCTTGTCTAGAAGAATCTCCCGAAATGTCTCTGGGTATATACAGATGGTGTTGAAGTTCTCTTTGGCAAGCTGAAAACAGGCATTGAAGGGAAATTTAAAGGTCTACAACATGAAAGAATCAAGAATTTGTATTAAATTTGGCAGAGGATTTTGATCATTTATGGTATGTTCACTTGAGCTTAGGATCAAGAGTGCAGCAGCTAAGAACACAGGCTTGTCAAGAGTCACATTTAGCCTAATTAATGGAAAGTGCAGCAAGATTTTCACAAACAACTTCCTTCTAAGAAACAACTAACATTACCCGTTTCAATGCAGTGTAAAGAAAAATATCAAGAAGGGTTAGCTGGTCACATAATCTGAACAAAAAGAACCAACCTCTGAAACTAATCTGTTATTCTTATATGAACTCCATGGTTGAGGCTCCATGATAAAAACACCTCCCTGCAAAATTACATATGGGAAAAATATGTAATTTTCCTCTTACCGTCCATGTGCAATTTAGAAGACCAGCAAATAGAGAGGCATAGATACCGGTCTAAGAAGCCTCCAGATCTTCACAAACAAAGTAACTAGGCCATCATCACCCCAGTTCAGGTGGATCCATTTTGTCACACTCAAACTACATCACAAAAAAATTAAAAAATAAGCTAGTGGCACTGTGGGAAGAACAGTACAAAGAAAGCTTCAATTCTTGAGAGATCGCTATCGTTAATCTGTAACTTACCAGAGTATGGTTTCATACTGTTCTGAACATCCATCCATACTGTCTACAAAATTTTCCCGTCGAAAAGAGACAATTTTAAAAAGATCTTGGTGCCTATTCCCATTTGATAACTCAGATGCCACTTCTCCTGGAGAGCTCTGAGAAGGAGAATCTGACAATTCCTGAGCTTTCACGTTTTTTGTAGCCACCTTATCCTGCCGCATTATCCTTCGTAGGTTCCACTTAGCAGTCTCGATCAAACCTAACAGGGAAAGATAAAAATGAATTTGATTCAAGTAATATTCAATGACAGAACATGAGAGGAGACTTGACACGCAACAGGAGTTTATAAGGGGGGATTAAAAACCTGAATCAATATCAACTCCAAGAATACTTCGACAATTAAATTTCATGGCTGCACAAGATTAAGAAAACAAACGTGAGAAACCTAATGACCTCATCTTGGGGATTGAGACATTTGTCTACAAGAACTACATACCACCTATAAGCATGCTATATAAGAATGTAGCGAATGAAATCAAGAGTTTATACACCAAAATCAAAAGGTTACCTAAGCCAATCGTTACCAAACCCTGGTTGCATCCAATATCGAGACAATCCTTGTTTTCAAACCACTGTTTCTTGAACGCCTCGAGGCGAGGATCTTCACCAACATTACGGTCAATCTGTAGAATTATTGAAGTTATAATTTATATCAGCTGGAAAATGTTAAATCCCCTCCCACCCCAATAGCATTTAGGCATGCTATTACCGAATAAAATATTGGAAAATCCGAGGTTAGGAGTTACATGTAAAAGAGCTCCATCTACTCATCCCTGCCCACTAGTCATTAGGCATGCTAATGCTTTTATACAGAATAAATATTGGGAAATCTGAGGTCAGGAGGTACATGTAAAAGAGCTCATCTACTCATCCCTGCACAGTAGTCCGGCCGACAACACTCAGTCTACAGGCCAGTACCAGTGCTTTCATCCCCGTGAACCATCTCTAGTCACGCACTTAGGGATGTAAGTTTAACTTTCTCTGTGTCATGGGTCAATTCAAAACAACCCAATTGAACCGAAATACTCAAACCCCACGAACACCTGAACCTACTGTGAGGCATATCGTCGAACAGCTGGCGACCGCGCGTGAACACTGATTGGAGAGTAGCAGTTCCAGGGAAAAGCACAAACGGAAGCGGTTTCGCGCTCACCCGGTAGCCGTAGTAGTTCTTGTAGTTGCCGTAGATGAAGACCTCCTTCTTCTTCCGCTTCTGCCAGCCGCCGCCGCCGCTGCTACTGCGCCTCCCTCTCCCTGTTCGCTGCTCCGCTTGCAGGGGCGGATCGAGTAAAGGGACATGGGTGTACACCTGTGCACCCAATAATTTTTGGAAAAACGTAAGTTTGGTGTGGCCGTGTGGCTTGTCAAATACTAGCTAATAGCTTTAGGTTTGGGTTTCGGTGCTCAGCTTGAAAGGGAAGGGAAGAAAAGGGGTGGAAGTACCTGGTGGGTGCTCGTCGCCGGCGAAGAGACCATCTAGGGCCTCAGCACATGGCCGCGGCACCAGTCGTCGGAGAACGTGAGGGGGCGACAGAACGCACGAGTTTTTTTTTTTAACATAGGCCTTGTTTAGTTCACCCCAAAAATTAAAAAAAATTCAAAAATTTTTCGTCACATCGAATCTTACAGTACATGCATTGAGCAATAAATAAAGATGAAAATAAAAACTAATTGTACGGTTTGTCTGTAAATCACGAGACGAATATTTTAAGTCTAGTTACTCCATAATTGAACAATATTTGTCAAATAAAAACAAAAGTGCTACAATGTCAAAACCTAAAAACTTTTTGGATCTAAACAAGACCATACCTGCAGTACATTAAAAGAAACGTACAAAGACGAGTACAAGTACAGACACAAATACAGAGGATATAAAGGAACAACTGTCCCACCAAACTAACACACATGCTCCTAGAAAAACGAAAGATTGCAAGTGAGTCTGTAGGAGCTTTTGTGTTTGTCAAACACATAACCTGACATCACAAACCGTCTCCGCCGAAGAAATCACCAGAAGATGATGACAGCAAGCACAAAACCGGATCAAGAATACATCATTGCACAAAGGCTTTAAAGGGAGCCGCAAGAGTCACCCGTCCCAAAGGACGGGAATGAACAAAACATGAAGATGCATCGGCCGGAGATACACCCCATGTGTACCAATCCTAGAATCGTTCATGCTGTCGGAGACCAGCAAAAAAGCAAAGCAGCTCTACTCTCCAACACATGAGGAAACCTCCAGCAGCCTCTTTGTAAACTCTGCACCACCACGCCGTTGCCACCACTGGATCTAGTTGAGGCATCGAATGAGACAAGACTCTTGTGCAAGAGCCACCAGGAAACGATGCCAAGGCACAAGATCCGGTAGTCACCACCCATATTGACCTCTCACTGGTACTGGAGACTGACGAAGCAAGGATGAGGCCAAAGGGACTTATTCCACAGCGACAATGGCACACCCGCCTCACCATTGCCACCTAGAAAATCTAGGACCTAAACCACCGACCGGTGGAAGATCCACAGTCTTCCCCGCCTCCCGATGCCAAGATGGCTGTTGGAGGCAAGGAAGACCACCGATTCCATCGACGGAGATCGAGAAAACGAGCGTCGCTTTGTCGCCTCTCTGTCGTGCAGCCATGGGACGGTTGGAGAGGGTATGTCGACAGAACGCACAAGTAGGGATGCAGCGGACGAAAGGGGACGTGACAACGTAAAAAATAAACGAGCGCACCCGCATAGGCCTTTCTGTGGGCCATTTTTATTTATTATCCTTATACCATATTTTTAATGTCTTAAATAAACTTTTTTAATATCTACATTTGTTGAAGTGCATGAAAACTTATAGAATATTGTCAGCTTGGATCGGCCACCGCTTGAGCATTTGCCCACAAGAAGTTCTTGAAGCCTAGAAGGCATGGTATAGACATACTCTAAAGTAGAGTTCTAACATTTTGTGAGGGCTTTCCTAGTCACTTGGCCGGTCCACTCAACCAACCTTGGGAGAACATAGAACAATATAGCTTGGGCAATGTGGTCCTAGGATGGACCAATCGACAGTTGTGCATAGCCTGTCGTCGACACAATCTGAACGCCAACCTAAATGATTGCTCTTACTTGCTATCCATAGTTGAGAGGGGATGTACGCCTGTATCTACGCTAGTGACGGGGGGTCGATGCTGATCTGTCCTCATCTCGCTATGTAGGGGCACAAAATCTTTTTTGACTAAGGGTGGGCTATGGGAGCGACAGAGAAGCGAAGATGTATGCACAGGCCGCACATCTGCGCGGTGTAGGTGCAAGGGAAGAGGAAGAGGCGGCAAAGCATGTGGCGAGGGTGCCGCCGTCGCCGCAGGCCTGTCACCATGCGCGTCGAGCACCACGAGGGCTGTGATCCTCTGCAAGGAGAGTTTCGGAAGTGAGAAGGTGCTGAGGAGACGAAGCCACAGCGAGCGAGCAGAGGAGGTGGTGGGGCGAGCGTGTGGCTAAGGGATATGGTGGCTAAAAGCTTTCGGAGAGGATAGCTGATGTGGTTGGACTCCTTTTAACGAGCCCGGTGGAGGGGATAAGGTAGAGAGACGTGCATCCGTGAGGCGAGCGTGGGGCTAGGGGTCTAAGATGTTTATGATTCCCATGACAGCACGCAATACCTACTCTGTGAAAGTAAAATATGTTCTTAAGGAGATGTGTTCTTAGCATATGGATCATTAAATTCGCATTGAGATGTGTGTATGTATATTTATTAATATGAATCTACACTAAAATATGTGTACATATACTTCAATCTCTAAGTGAAAAAACGGCCTTCTACCCACTCTCGACTGTTGACTATTCCCAAAGGTCCTGTGTGCGCGTGGTTGGTCTGTTGCATTGCATGCCAACTGCGTGCTTGCATTGCGTGCATACATGTACTGAGGAGACAAACTTGCATGAACAGTGTTGCGCTCTTTGCTTAAATAGTTGGCATTGACGTGTTCACAAATACAACCAATCCACGGTGCTTTTCTGCATATCTGGACGCAGAAAAAACAAGGTGTAATGCTAAGATGAATTACAAGAATTAACGTGCAGTACAATTAAGCATATCTGGACGCGCCACTTTGCCCGTTTGCCGGACCGAGTCGTCTGTCACCGTCAGCACGCAGCATTCAGCGTCAGCCCGCGGCGGCGCGGCCCGCCTCCGATCCGACAGCGTAGCCTGCGCCAGCACACCACCGAAAATTCTCACCGCTGTCGTGCTGTCGCTCCACGCTCGCCTCGCCGCCCCATTCGCGGCTGCAGAGCCACGGGCCCCACGGTCGCCCGACCCACTGTATCCGGGCCCCACGCGTCGGGCCACCACCGTCAGCCGCACGGGACCGTCACCGTCACCGCGGCCAAGCGCCAACGCCGCAACGCACGCAGACGGAACGGCGGGGCCCGCCACTCTGCCCCGGCTTTCTGCCGCTACTGGCATGCTACTCCCGGCTGCCGCTTTTCCCTGCCTTGTTTAGTTGACCGTGAAAATCAAAAAGTTTTCAAGATTCTCCGTCACATCGAATCTTGTGGCACATGTATAAGATATTAAATATAGACGGAAACAAAAACTAATTACACAGTTTAGCCGTAAATCACGAGACCAATCTTTTGATCCTAGTTAGTCCATGATTGGATAATATTTGTCACAAACAAACGAAAGTGCTACAGATTTCGGATTTCGATACCGTAGCAATTTTGTTTGTTTGTGACAAATATTATCTAATTATAGACTAACTAAGATCGAAAGATTCGTCTCGCGATTTACAGATAAACTGTGTAATTAGTTTTTGCTTCCGTCTATATTTAATGCTTCATACATGTGTCGTAAGATTTGATGTGATGGAGAATTTTAAAAACTTTTTGCTATTTGGTGAACTAAACAAGGCCTTACTCGCCCGTGCCCGTCCCCTCCGCTTCGGGCGATCGCCATCGCCGCCGCCCGCCGCCCACTCCTGACTCCACCACACCCGCCGCGACCGCAGCCGAAAGTGGCGGGGCGGTCGGTGGTCCAAACCCAAACTCCCGAGCCCCCCTCCCACTACTCTGGGCTCTGGTCTCCCTGTCCGGCTGTCCGTCTCTCTGCTCTGCTAGTAGTATCCCGTCGCGCGGATACGCGCGCACGTTTCGCGCATACGCCAGTACGCCACTGCTCTGCTGGCTTTGACCTCGGGGGCGATCCCTTGCTGTTCTTGACTCGGCCTTCGCCTCCGTTGCTTCCTTGCTTCCTACCCCTGGTTGCTGTCATCGCCACAGGGTCTCGGTTCACTGCCGTTGTCCGTTTCTTCTCCTTCTGCTGCTGCCCTTTGGAGTTTTCCCCAAGCCTCGCTCGCAGCGGCTGGGCTGTTGCTTAGTTTGTTCAAAGGTACGTGCGCTCTTCCTTAGATACCATCTGATTGAACTGGGGGTTGTACTTGATGAGCTTCGGCTGGGCTCTGGGATGGATGATCTCGCTTCGCTGATCTGTGGATTTGGGCCATGATGCTGAGCTGTTAGGGTGAAAGATCTGTTTGTCCTTTGCTTGATCAGAATTGAAGGTGGCGGCGTCTCAGCAGTTGTTCGTGTGCCAGGATCGGATTTATTTAGGCCTCGGATTGGGGATTAGGTTTTGGATATTAGAATCTGAAACTATTGCTAGAATCATGGTATACCATCGCTGGTGATCTGGTGCTGAGTCTATAAATTCAGAGCTAGATTTGGTCTGTTTCGCCGACAAGTGCCTGCCGCTGCTGATCTAGAGTTCACCTTGTAAATTCGAGGCCGGACTTGTTCAGTTACGATGACATGGGCTCTAATTACAGTTACTGTCGTTTCATCTAATCTGCGTTAGCTTTGTTGATTTTCCTTTGAGACCCCCCCTCCCCGGCGCTGTATTATTTAACTCGCGGCGGAACTTAACTTGGCTTTATTAGTAAATTAGCGAGGTTTGTTATGGTGCTTGGGAGGAACCCGTGGTTCCTCTTCATGAATTTTTTTAGCCATATGGTTAATTTGGTCATTCCAATATAGGTACTAAGTTTGGCCGGTTCCTTCAATCTTTTCCCTCTATCGGATCGGATGAACTAGAACTAAACGCCACCGGTGCTGGCCACCTATACGTGGATCACCGCCGGCCATCTGCAAGAGCTCTGCACCCATCATCTGTAGGGGCCACTACCTGGGATCACCACCTCGGATCATTGGATCAATCGCCGTCGGCAACCTTCACAAGCTCTGCACCAACCATCTGTTGGAGCCTGCAGGTCGCTCGATTGGCCAGTGGTAGGGGCTCGACAGTTTCTACCAGCCATTGGCTATGGAGGACCTGGAGCCCACTGGTTTGTTGTGTAAAACCCAATTGCTAGCTTCCTCTTGACAGAATTATTTCAAGGCCTAAATCAGCTAATTGCTTGATCATGTTATTTGTTAGCAGATCTGCGAGCAATGCATTTTGTTAAATCACCATTGAATTTTGTATTGTTAGCCGATCTGTGGAATGGTACTTGCAGGCTTCAAACGGATTAGTACAAACAGCTTCCACGAGAAGAAGTAGCAACATGATTGCTAGAGCATTGACGGCGAGCACAACGGAACATATAGTTGCTTGATCAGCAGATGGACCAAGTGGCTAACAATACCGTAGCTTAGCGCCTGTGCTCGCGCGAGCCGTGCACGTAGGAGCCCGCGCGCCGGCCGCTTGGCCGCCGCGCCGCCTGCGCTAGGAGATGAAGGGAATTGCAGGGCCTGTGCTTGCGCCCGAGCCATGGCCACCGTAGGCTGTCGCGCCACCAACGCTCAGAGACGGAGGGAGCTGCGCACGGTGAGATGAGGAGAGACACAAAAGTACTGATCTACCCTTTAAATTTAATCTAGAACCAGTTCCTGGCCCACATGATTTTGTTTCCGGTCCACAACTTAAGTTCCTCCATATTGGTTCTTCTTATCTTATAACCTTTAGATCTACTCAAATGGATGACTCTAATTTATTCCAAGCACTATAAAATTTCTCGTAAATTAGCATAGCAGAAGCTTCCAAAATCTGTTGTATTTGTATCTTCCCATTAAACCATACACTGCCGCTTTGTTCTACTCAGCATAACCTCCCTATTTTCTTCTCTATTGTGGTAGGTTTGTGTTGGAGGCTAAGAGGGTTGCATGCGATGGCCCTTGCGGCAAAACAGGCTGCTCTGTGTTTCAAGAAAGTTTTGAGGTTGTCCATTAGGAAAAGCTATACATTTGTGTCCGAACACCCTGTCCTTTTCGGTTTGGGTGTTTTGCTCTACCTATTGTACAGATCATCACCAAGGCTCTTTGTGTTCCTGCTTTCTTCTTCACCTGTAATTATATGCACTGCTCTTCTTCTTGGAATCCTACTGAGTTATGGAGAAATTAATCTTCCTGAGGCTAGTGAAGATCACAAGGGCACTCCAAAAGTTTCAACTTCCAACGTTGGAAATTCGTCCAGTGATATCCACTTTGAAGAAAATCAGAAACCTTCAGTGCTTGAATTTAGGGATAATGCACCAAACTTCAAAGAGAGGGAAGCTAAACAGACAGTTTCCTTCAGAGAGAGGGCTAGTGAGCATGTTGATGTTGATGATTATGTCCCTCTTCTGAAGAGAACTGATGAAGAAGATGAGAGAGCTGATCGGCGTAACATACCTAGAACACCTACACCGTTTCCTTCTATGGTCAATCTTTGCCAAGAGTCTGGGATCGGGGAGGACATCAACTTCACCAAGAAAAGACAATCGGAAGGTCCTTGTTTCATTCAGGATATGGCTGACTGTCAGACAAGCCTATTTGATGGGGTCCGTCAGAGTGGTCTGAATGACAAAGTTACACCCTTTGGTCTGTTTTCTTCTAGCGATAATGTTAATAAGCATGCTGAGATGGAGGAAAATCTAGTATTTGCAGATTCAGCAGCTAGTAAAGAGGGAGCTATTTCTGAAGCGAAGCAAACTGAAGAGCTTGCTGGAACTAGCAAACAAGATGCTTCTGTCCCTATTCACCAATGGGAAAAGAAAGGCGAGCTTAATGTTGATACTAGCAATGTTGTTGAGGACAGCTTGCTTGATTCCTCTCTTGGCTCACCATGGGCAAGAGTTAGCAGTCAGGATGGTTCATCTGGTTTTGACTCTGATCAGGCTGAGAGTTCTTCTCCTGATGCTTCCATGACTGACATTGCTCCAGTTCTTGATGAGATTGACCCACTTTTGGGTGCTGGTTCCAATCGCCCCAATCCTATTCCCAAGGATGATTCAGACACAGATTCTCATGTCTCAGAGGATCATCAAATTGACGATGATAGTAATGATGAGGGCGATGACATTGATCCTAAAGATAATGTGGAGGGGAAGAATAAAAATGATGGGAAGGAAGCTGCATTTCTTTGGACAGCAGATGATGAAAAGAATCTCATGGATCTTGGGTATTCTGAGATGGAAAGGAACCGCAGATTGGAAATTTTGATGGCTAGACGAAGATCCAGGAAGAACATAAAGTTCGAAATTGATAACAACCTGACAGATGTTGATAGTAATGGTGCTGGTAGGAGTTTAGATGATTTGTCACGCTTCCGTGCACTTGTACCTCCTATTGCAGTGCCAAGGAGGAACCCTTTTGACCTTCCGTATGATTCTGAAGAAGCAGTGATTCCTGGCTCAGCTCCTTCAATTCTGCATGCACGGAAGAACCCATTTGATCTTCCCCTTGAACAGTTGAATGACAGTGTTGTCGTCCCTGCCCCAGATAGTTTAAACTCTGGAGAATCTGCGATGTCTCCTCGTCGTGACATGATCTTCAGAAGGCATGAAAGCTTTAACTTTGGAAGGATGGATGCAATCCAGGAGAAGCATTTTTCTAGACTAAAGCCATATTTTGTCCCTGAAACTGTGGAATGGAATGCAAGCAATTTCCAAAGACAGTTCAGTGATAAGAGTGAGTCTAAAATGAGCTCTGTTACTGAATCTGATATTACTTCTTCAGTTGCTGATCAGGAGGATCACAAGGACCATGATGAAAAGGACCTTGCAGATGTTGGAAGTGAAGGCTCAGATGGTATCAACTCCATAGATGTTGAACTAGACAACAGTGACATTGATGACCGTGAGATTGCTCTACAGCACTTCGTCTTTGAAAGATCGCAAGAAAGGGAAGCACATCTTGCTTCAACTAAAGGAAAAGATCAGGAAGAAGATTATACGCCCAAGTCAGCCAGGAGTTCCATGATGCCATTTCATGCAGTTCCTGACCTGCTTAGCTGGGAAGATGGAGATGGTAAGCAAGTTTGATATGATCACTTCGTTTGATTGCTTAATACCACCCTCTGTCCCAAATTGTAGGTCGTTTTGGCTTTTCTAGATACATAGCTTTTGCTATGCACTTAGATATATGATACATCTAGATACATAATAAAAGTTGTGTATCTAGAAAAGCCAAAACGACCTGTAAAATTGAACGGAGGGTGTACTTGTTTTCACAGATTGATCAGAACCATGTCCCATCATGCAGGTAGCGACAGCCTTGGTGCTAAACCTTCTTTCCAACTTAACACAGAAGTTAAATGCGCAGAATGGGTTTCATCCTCCAGGCCACCTATGGAGGGTGAATCTCATTCTGGGGACCTTCCAGAGTACCTTGACACTGAAGTTGCATCAAGCTCAAACACAGTTGTACTTGGTGCAAGCAATACATCTGAGAAAGGTGGAAATGTTGATCTCATGTCCTATTCAAACAATGAAATGCCATTAGATAACCTGATTCATGGGTCCATGGAGCTGCCTTCTGAATTTGTCACGGAAACATTGCCGGTCATATCTCGGGACCTACACCCTATCCCAGAGGAGAGAGTTGTTGAGAACTTCAACATGCAAGAAAAGCATGAAACAGCAATTTTTACTGATTCAGCTGCTGCCTTGACTGGCCATGTAATCGAACAGCACTTTGATGTTGGATCTGATGGAACTCTGAGCTCTAAAGTTGTTTCCTCGTATCCTCAAGTTAATGATGTCATCCAATCTGCATCAAGTGAACATGAAGAAATCTTGAATCCCTTTGCTTTGATGGCTACTGAACCTAAGGTGGATATAAGTGACATGTATGGCGAAGCAACTGCAGGTGCAGGATATATACTTGATTCTGATGACGAGGCTGATAAAATCTATCCTGAGCCAATGGAGGGCAGTGGAATTGATGAAAGTTTCCTGTCGGAATTAGATGCAGTGGGAGACTTTGGAGTTGAACCAATGAGACTGGACCAGCAGGTGACAGATCAGGCTTCCCATAATGATATCCCTACCAATAGTGTTGCTGCACATTCCGTTATTAGCCCTCAGGCATCTGACAACGTCTCCTTGACCATGTCAGAAGTTGGTGCTGAAGACTCCAGGGAGCAGTCTCCATTGGTTGATGACCTAAATGGCCCTGAATTTGGCCTGTCATTTGGAGCATCTCACAATGACCCTGAGCAGACTGTATACAATCCTCGGAGACGGATCCTCGAAGCAAGCCCCTTTGAATCAATGAACATGGAGTTGAAGCCACCACACGATGAGTCAGAAGTGCCTGCTGATGATACACCATCACCAGAAACCTTAGCAGCTGGATCAAATGAGCCAGAGGTCACTATAAATGGGTTATTGACATCTACAACTGATCCTGAGATTACTGTTCTAGATGCAAAGTCTCTGGAGGATATTGAGACTGCCTTTAAGCTAGTTAGTGATGGTGTGGTTTCTGAGGCCACCATGGGTACTGAAACTTTGCATATCTCAGGTGCTGATGCTGCAGAGCCCAAAGAGGCTGCTGGAGAGCTGCATGTCATTGATGCAAAATCTGTGGATGACATGCATGCTGCTTTCCAGAAGCACTTCGATGCTATTGTGAATAGTTCCTTTGAAGAAAATGAAGACAAGTATGGACATGTAGAGACAGCAGAATCCACGAAACCTGATGAACTTACTGAAGCAATACATACCGAAAGTCAGCACAACCTAGGAGATGCTAGGGAGGGTTTACCAGTGGAGGGTACAGGCAATATGAGTACTAGTGAAGCAGAGAGTCACGATGACATTGATGCGGCATCCAATAAGGTCTTCCATAGCAGTGCCAAGAGTACTGCACAGGCAGTGGAGTTAGAGGTTTCTCACGAAAGAGAAGAGGAAAGTGAACATCAATGAATACCACCGGATTGACTGCTGAAAGGAAACGATAGAATGTCATCAGAGATGAATGAGACAAAAATACTCCTTGGTTGAAGGAGCTAGCAAAGCATTGATGGAACGCTATTGTTAAGTTTCACGGGCTTGCCACTGTGCATATACTTCACATATTCAAAATACAAAAGTTTTGATGTAGACCTTTTGTGAATGCGCTTTCTTTAACTTTCTTTTATTCTTTTGAGGTTTTGGTGGGTTTGTTTTAGATTGATTCCCCCCTCCTTTGGCTGTAATTTGAAGAGGTGTAAGTTTTGCTCAGACAGTTTGGTTGGTTCCAGGGACATAGAACTATCTGTTCTACCATGTGAATTGAGATTTTGGTGTATTGTTTGAACTAGTGAAGTTGGCAATAGAAGAATTAGACAGGTACAATTTTACCTTTGAAATGAGTCGGTAATATTTACAGTGTCATTACTGTGAATAAATTGTTTAATTTACAGTGATCTGCTTATTTGTCAGCACTTGTCCTGTACCTCATGTACAGTACAGCTCAGAACTTGACAGTACAAGATCTACTGCCAATCGTGTAGCTTTCGCTTTTCCTGAACAAAAATACTCCACTGCTTCCACTGACTATTTAGAGTTTAGCTCGACTGAGACTGACTGCTCGCGGCCGCGCACCTAGGGACCCTCGGCAGCGAGCCACCTGGCATCGCTCTTCAGCCTCTCTCCTGAACAGAGGGCCACACAGCAGTATGGATGGATCTTCAGGTCCTATTGTTTCCAACCGCTTTGATTATATTTTATTCTTGGAGGTAACACATATACGGCGTGTTAGGTTTTTATTTTTCTTCGGATTTGTTGTTCTTTGACCAACCTCTACAATTTCTTTCACCTGTGTTTGAGATGAGCATGGCGTCTTGTATTTGCAGGTAGATGTGAATGACTCTGTAGGAGCTGCATAGCATGTGTTCGATGGAATGCCAATGTATAGGAGTTGCATAACATGTCGATGGAATGCCGATGTGATATGTGGTTTGTACCTATCGCTTTGCTAACCTGTATTTCATCTGCAAGGCTGTTCTTTGACCGACCTCTACAATTTCTTTGACCTGTATTGACATGACCATGCCCTCTTGTATCTCAGCTAGATGTCAATGATTCTATAGGAGTTGCATAACATGTGCTTACTTCCTACCGTTTTCCTAACCTATTTTGGTAACCTGTATTTCACCTACAAAGGTGCCTGCAGCCCACTCCAAGGTGTATATAGTTTTACAAATCGAAACTAAAACTACTCGAGCATTTATCTTGCAGATCATCTTCTAGCTATGCATATGCTGGATGGTTAGTTTCAGGTACTGTTAGCAGGCTCTGGAGGATTACCTATGGGCGTTATTGGAACTGAGGTAAATAGGTTTCCATCTTATTAGGTTCAGCTCAAATCACATCTTTTTAGTTTCATGGACATAGACCTGCCAACCTTTTGAATTGTCATATTAATTCTGCTTGGCACTGCTGGAACTCAAGTAAATACTTAGTGAGTGTCCTGGACATAGAGCTGACAGCCTTTTGAGTTGCCATATTAATTCTGCTTGAGAAGCCTATAGAGAATTGTTTTCAGACAATTCAATTCCAAGGATTGATTTTATTGGAAGGGTTGTGCTGTAGGCCACCAGAGAATAACTGCTCCTTATGCTTCTTGTTTTATAAATATAGGCAATGGAAACTTATAGGAAGTGAATTTATATGTTGTTGTGCCTACAACGAAGATTTATCTGTAAAACTATGACTTTGCCATGCTATAATTTGAAGTGTGTTTTTTAAAACAAATCTCTAATGTTTCAGGTTGCCAAAGAGGCATCTGCAATTGATGAAGAAAGATCTATTTACAACAGCATCAAAGCTTTCATAAGGTTTGTGCTCTGAGCGCTTGTTTTAATTATCCTTCACACTTTGTAGCTATCTGAACATACACGTTCTCATTAAAATATAAAGGTCTTCAAATGTTCTTTTCGTAGCAATTTTGCAATGTTCATGATATTTGATTGGATTCTGGTAGCTACAATTCGCTAATTAGTTTTGCCTATTATTGGAGATTTTTATGTTCAGTTAAACTTCCTGCTCATCGAGTTAACTGCTGAGATAAAAAAAACATGGTGTCGGATCTTCTTTGCCCCAATTCACTGTCTATTTTGATAGCTACATTCGCTAATTAGTTTTGCCTATTATTGGAGATTTTCTGTTTAATTAAACTTCCTGCTCATCAAGTTAGCTGGAGCTCAAAACCATAGTGTCGGGTAAGATAGCCGGGATTGGACCACTTTGTCTTCATCCCTCAGTCTAACCCATTTTATGTACACACCATTCATTTGGATTGCATGATTCTGTTGGGAAGAAAACATGGCAAATCATTCATGAACTTCATGCCTTACATTTCAGGTTTGGGAATCGCTGGTTCATCAGGCAAGAGCAAACAACATTGACAATCTTTGCAGATACAATTCGGTTAGCATCCCTTCATAGCACAGCTTTTTAAGTAACTGTTTCTGCAGTCCGTATACTTGAGTTGGTTTTCAAGTGAATGTGGATGTGGTCTGTAGCCCTGACCTGTTTCCTATGATAAAATGTAGTAAATGGAGAGCACACAAAAAAAGGTGCCTGAAATTTTTTCCCTCCCTTCGGCTAAAAGTTTCTTCCTAGAATAAATGGCAAGTATGTTTCCTTTTCTTTTCAGAGCTACTGTGAAATATTGAGTTACAAGTGATGTTTCATTCTTTATTACTAAGCTTGTAGACTGCTTCCTAAGAATGATCCCCACCAGAGAGAAAAAGGCAGATCAATAATCTAACAATGGCTGGGAAAAGCTTGATTACATGACCAGGTTGTGGATACTAATAGAATAATGCAAAAAAAATTCCAGCTTTTTTTTCATTTGATTAGTGACATAATCTAATGAGGACGGATGTACTAAAACCGTCTTCAGATTTTGCAGGCTTTTAGAGGAAATTGAAGTTGTAGAGATAAAGTACATACTCCGTAAGGATGAGTACAGAAATTGGTGCTCTTGTTATAGTCTCGATAGATTTCAGGTTTGTTATAGCCTCTTCTTTGGTACATAGTTATAGTTCTAGAATTGGTGCTCTTGCCATTTCCTGAATAGGTTTCAGGTTTTACATGTTCTCCAAATTTTGGTTCCGCAATATATATTTGACCGTGACTCATGGACACAAAAGAAAGAATACAAGATGTCATTTTGGGACTGCCGTCAACACTCTTACGGTGTAACTGGTCAGCACAACACGCCAAAGAAGCGGTTGACTGAGCCAGCCCGGGTTCGAATCATGACATCATCTTCTTAAGACGAAAATCACCCCCTGGTCGAGTTTTTTTTAGTTTTTTTTTTTGGACTGCCAAAGTGTTCAGTGAGTAAATTTTTCTTTCAGCTATTGTGACAGGGCACTCCTGCACTTGTGCAGGCAGTGTTGTTTGCTGCTGCTGCTCCATCTAGCATATGTGTAAGTATTCTGATCTATTCTAAGTATTCTTCTAGAAAACTCATAACGGATGCATTCCATCGATGAACTAATTAGAGTCCTGCACCTACTACGTCTGGATTCCATTGTTGTCTTGCAAACCTGCTGACAGGAGTCTGTTGACGAAGCAATGGTGACCTCTTGTTCATACATTATATTAATTAGAGAAGAAATGGCTTCATTAGTGTGCCCATAACATCCTCTATTCAGTACGTCCATAGTAAAAGTAGTAACCGAGAAATGTAAAAGTGTGGCACGCCTCTGTGAAAAGTCTTCTCTGTGTTAAAATCATAAAATGCATGTAATTTTATTATTTTACGTTTCTTAAATCTGAGATCAGACACGGCGGCTGTGTATTTTCATTGTAAAGATTTATCTGGGCTGAAGTTGTTTTATGAAATTTTCTACGGTCCAATAGTGTGCTGACATGAGATCGTTATCCTTCATCACTTTTTTTTTCTTCATCCTGAATCTTAAGAGGAGCCCCTTGAGCTGTTGCAATGTTGTTCTTATTTTTCCTTCGATGAATCTCAGCCCCTTAGCTGTTGCAATGTTCTTATTTTTCCTTCGCCTCCTCCACAGTATATAGCTGGATTTGCATGAGTAAGTAGAAAACATGCTCTTTTACAGAACGGGAAAACTTTTCCCAATCTCATACAACTCTGGAGCTCGTTTTCTTCCCAACTTGGAATATGGGATAGTTGCTCCTGGGAGAGAGCTCATAGCTGATTAGAGACCCATACGAACAGTAATACCGGGCCTCCAATGTAGGAGGAGGGAAAAAGCTATGGGTTCAGGGTGCTGGCCCAACAAAATTTCGATTCAGAATTGGTTGGGGCGCGCCAGGCTCGGGCAGTAGTGCAACGCCCGAGCGACACACGAGGGCCCCGGTGGCAAGCCACTGTAGTGGACCCTCCCCCACAAAAAATAAATTTAATATCGAAGTAGACACATGGCCCACATATCAGATATTAAACTGATAAGAACAGATACTACACTTGATCTTAGCCAAAAGGCCGAGAAAGGTATGAGTTGGTATGGCACCCTGGGTGTCCTTTTATATCTTTCCTCCGTCTCCGCTCGCCCAAAGCCGCCGAGGTGGGACTAAACTGAAGCGCCGCACCGCACAGCGCAGCGCGTGCGCATGCTATTGCTCGGTTTGATCACTTGGGCCTTTTGGGCTCGCAATTTGGCAATCCCACGCATTGTCGTGGCCCAGTCCTTCCTGCTCGCCTCCTCCCAACTGATTAATTAATTGACCGTGCGCGTGGCGGAGGCCGGAGAGGGGAGATGACCGTGGTGACAACAGCAACAACACCCGAAGGCTCTAACCATCATGCCGGTGCTTACAAGTTAAATAGAACCTTATAGATCTTTGTGCGTCATCATGCTGGCTCTATAACAAGATGCTTTAGGAACACCGACCTGACCACCCTCCTCTAATTTAGCATGCAAACTGAAGATTTTTTTTTTCCTTTGAAAGCTGAACTGAAGATTTGTAGATTGACAGGGAATGCCAAGCAAGCAATCGATGATTAACGGCAGTGTTGAATTTGTGATTGACTTGCAAAAACAAGTGAGGTCGAGATGACAAAAGTGATCAAATCAACAAGGCTGAACTCTGAATACTGAACTTGAAATATCCAACTTAATATATACTGCATTTGATTTGAAGTCTAGGCTGCTGGCAGCAGTGTGCGTGATGAGGACGTGACCTCGGGCCTTTGTCATCAGCAGCACTTGCCGATAAACCATGGCATAAAGTAATGCTCGCTGATTTGTTGCGAGAGAAAAGTACTATTTAATGACCGGTGGATTTAGCTGATAAACTCAAACAAAAAGGCTAGCGCACGTCTCATGGCTGCCCATCTGCTACATTGTTTATTTGTCTATTGTCACATATACCATGGAGTCCACACAATACCCAACGATTTCAGTTACGTGGAAGCTGTTACGGCGTTTGAGTGCATGACAAGATGAAAAATGTGAAGGTCCATGATACTATCTGCTGCACTGCATGTATATATGATTGCTTTGCCAATTATCTGGACATAATGAACTGGTTTATCTCTGGGTTGGCATCGTGGACCAGCACGACGAGACGTGCGGGCGCAGGCTTCGCCGGCTGCCGGCCGCGCGAGCGTGGCGCGCATACTCGCGGTGCGAACATTCCTGCGACTGCGATATCGCTTGGTTACGTGTAGCAGTCTGATCCTTGACCCGCGTGGTCCACTGTCAGGCGCGTGCTGGGCTGTGTTAGCAGCTGGCCAGCCCACCGCCGCCCGAAATGCTTGACAACGGCTACAGCTTGCAGATTGCATTTCGGTTACTAGTACGAGTACTTTTTGTATGTCTGTCGTCTCGCTTGAGGAGGAGCCGCGTTACCGTGAAACGGATAAGCCTGCCATGGCACGACAGAGCACGGATACGAGGGGCTGTGTGACTTGTGGACACGCGTGCACGTGCACCCAGCTCAGTGCCCATAGCTC
>Ga0182004_10000180_pt1 | contig 31054 bp, 32 predicted proteins | sample Sormic07211540_1_FD_120479 | JGI IMG/M metagenome (GOLD analysis project Ga0182004, IMG submission 120479) | Endophyte microbial communities from Sorghum bicolor roots, Mead, Nebraska, USA - 072115-40_1 MetaG | ecosystem: Host-associated > Plants > Roots > Unclassified | place: USA: Nebraska...
ATACTTGTTGAGTACGATATGTGCTCACTCTTGCAATTTCCCAACACCCCAGGTTATGCTAATGATGATGATTGGAATGAGGACTATCGCTATGAGTATTAGGTTTGAAGTCAACCAGTCAACGTTTGTCCCTGTGTGAAGCTTCCGTCGAGAGCGTTGTTTATTTCTTATTATCATTTTTGTATAAGACTATGTGATTTATTATGTTCCGCTATGTAATAAACACTGCAATGGTACATTTGAGATTTGTCTACTTATGTGTGCAACTATTTGTGTGGCACATATGAGTCTTTTATGCATCCTATTTTGTTCTTAAAATATGGGTGTGACATCTATAAAAAGGGGTCATGCTTACTAAAAATAAGTTAAGTGAAATTAGCATGGAAATGAGAAATGTTGTTTTTGTAATAACCTCGAGAGTATACAATACTAATTTTTTGATTGTATTCATTTTGAATTCATTTGAGACTATATATTCAACTTTTGGTAGATAATATCATGATAATTAATGAACTCCTAGTTCTATTAGGGGCAGGCACAATGTGCTGGGCCATATGGTTAAGGTGGAATGAAATTGTTTTTTAACATATCCACTTCATCTTTTATGCAGGTTATTTAGGTCTAGCTTGTTGTGTAATGCATGTCTTCTAAATTATGATGTATCTAAGTCTAAATATTACTGTGCTTTGCAATAGGACAAAATTATCAAGTTTTTATTTTGATTTGATACATTGTTATATTACTGACACATTAACTTATATTGTGGATGTCACAGATTCATCGTAAAATGAATTAACTTTTAATTTTATAGAAAGAGTAAAACATAAATAACATATACCATTCCTATTGTCATCCCCATAAATATTTGATATCTTTTCTCCATTGCAAAGCATGTTTGCTAGTATATGATAAAAAGGCTGACATGTCATGTGAATCTATCATATATGTGTGCAGCATATATGATTGCACACGTTATTTCTCGTACATGTGCATGTATATGTACTGCTTTTACATATATCTACAACATGTCAAAAAATTAGCCTGACTGAATAGTCACATCAGGACAAACGCAACCTATGAGATGTGATCCTTTCCTATGTTTTGAAGAATGTCAGTTTGATCTACTTCAAATACCACATATGGCAGTGGCCAGTAGATACATACATATCACGTAGTGCACTTGGCATTGTTACAGATCTGTTTGCTTGATGATGACAATGCATGGTGCATGTTGATGCAGTGCAATTAGTGGTAGATAAAGGTAGCAGATTTGTTCTGCTAAGAGCACCGAGGATGTCAAAGTAGTTGCATCGAGACAGCGGTACTAGTATTGGTGTCGAGGGCAGCAGCGGCTTCGATGGTGATGTCTACGAAGAGCATGTTATGCTGATAATGTGTTGTAAAATACGTCACCAGCGGTTATAATCTTTCCCTCCCAGTTTCTCATGAGCAACATAGTAGATGAAATTAGAACACAAAGACAAAAGGTAGGTATAGACTATTCTTTATTTCTCTGAATATTGGAGATTACAACATAGCGCTTCGACGTATGTATAGTCCTTTCAAGGCCTAAGTGTTTGGGAGGAGCCCACAACAAGTATTTCCTCCATCCCAAGATAAATGCACATATAGTTTATCCACATGTTAAACATTTTTTTGAATATAAAAACCAGTATCAACATTTGTACATGCCTACCACCATCTCTAGCAGTAGGATCATAACAAGACTCACGCATCAAGAGGTATGATTTAGAACCGTGACAACCGAGCCATCACAACCCTCGTGTTTTATGCCACATTGGAGGACTTGGGGTCATGTTAGCTTGATCATAATTTTATGGGAAAATCTAGACTATTTTTGTCTTGTACAAGTTTTCTCAACTTAGGAGGCTGTTTTGCAAAATCTTATTGCTTCAAAGAAATGGACAACTTCTTGTGTGCCATGTGTTAAATTAAAAACACACCGAGGGAGGAAGGAACAAACAATGACAAATAGAGAAGGATGAGTTAATTGAGCAAATCAAATCGCTATTGCAAGGTTATTACAATACGTTATAATATAAATGTAGAGAAATTATACAGAGGAGTGGTAAGCCTAGACTTACCAATTTATGAAACATCCAAAAACAATATATTTGTTTCTATTACATGATTTTCTTATGGACGTTGGGACCCTATGGCACTGTACCAAACACAAACCCATCCAACTGAGATTCAATCTTCCACTTCTAGCACTATTCCATTGACGAGGTTCAATGAAGATATTACTATTGTTGCTGTGTGAAGACTTATTGTTTGAAAAGAGATTGGTGCTGCCTTCACGATTGCTTAGACAAAAAGAATTCTTATAAAGGAGGACGAGCTGGAGGAAGAAGAGGTGTAGGAAGTGGAGGAGTGGAAGGCGGAGTGCCCCTCCGAGGGGAAGGAAAAGTAGGTCCACGAGGGGGAAGAAGAGGACGAGATGGAAGGGGTACCCCTAACCGTGGTGCAGGAATTGGATTGGAAGGTGGAGTGCCCTTTGGAGGGCGAGGAATAATAGGAGATGGAATGGGTGCCTTAGAACGTCGTGCTGGAGGTGGGGTGCGCTTTCGGCGTGGAGGAAGTACAGGAGCACGAGATGGAGGTTTAAGAGGGGAAGGTGGAGCGGCCTTTCGAGGGGGAGGAATAATAGGAGATGGAATGGGTGCCTTAGAACGTGGTGTAGGTGGTGGCTTGCGCTTTCGGCGGGGAGGAACTACAGGAGCACGAGATGGAGGTTTAACAGGGGACGGGAGAGGTGCACCTAATCTTGGTGCAGGTAGTGGTGGAGGGGAAGGTGGAGCGCCAATCCGACGTGGAGGAACTACAGGACCACGAGACGGTGGAAGAGGACGGGATGGGAGGGGTGCCCCTAATTGTGGTGTAGGCAGTGGAGGAGTGGAAGGTGGAGCACCCGTTCGACGGGGAGGAAGTATAGAGGCACTTGGCGGAGGACAAGGACGACGGGACGGGAGGGGTGCTCCTAATCGTGGTGCTGGAAGTGGAGTAGTAGAAGGTGGAACACCCTTTCGAGGGGGAGGAAGGATAGGACTGCGGGAGGGAGCCCCCAACCGAGGAGTAGGAGGAACAGGTGTAGGAGGTGGAGCACCTATCTTAGGAGAAGGAAGAATAGGAGTACGAGCGGGTGCTCCTAGCCGTGGAGGAATAGGAGCTGGTGAAGGTGCCCTCAACCATGGACGAGGAAGAGGAGTTAGAGGTGGAGCTCCTGTCCGAGGGGGAGGAAGAAGAGGAGTGCGAGGAGGGGCCCCAAGACCTGGAGGACGAGGAGTCGGTGAGGGTGCACGTAGCCGTGGAAGTGGTAGAGCAGTGGGAGGTGGAGCTATGACAACACCGGTTGTAGAAATGTCGTGAGCAAGGATGAGCAATACAGGGATCAAGAGGTGGGCTAGCAATGAAAGGGTAGTGCACGCCATGCTTTTGGAAAGAGAAGCTAGGCCTGTGGTGTGTGATGTTAGGCACACACTACTATAAATATATATAGTGTTGGTCACCTCATATCCACCAAGTGACTTCGTCGTCTAAATTGTAGTCAGCTCTGTGCATGCATGGCCAAAGAGGAGACCCAGATCCATGTCCATGGAAATCACACAACTGGACAGTGATGCGAAACATCTGGTCCTCACCATAGGTTTATGCCAATGCTATGTGCCGATATATACTCTGATTGTCTTAAAATAACTGTGCTAGTTTGAACGGTATAATTAAAATATATATATATATTCTAGCATCTTAGAATATATTTTTTTCATAGGCCCCGATTAAATCGTGTGGACAATAAGGTGTTTCCAACAAACTTGAGATAGTATGTTTTTTAAAAAAATTAGTGGACTTATATGTGTGGCATCTATATATAGTTATACCTTCACATGAAAGCACATGTTGGAAGTTAGTCTCTGTTATGCCATGTGAAGGATGATTGCATATTATGTATTTGAAATATTTAAATCCTATAAAAAATAAGTTCATGGCTGTATCGGTTTAGCGCATGAACATAGGCTACATTTCTTGTTAGCAACAAGCATAAAAAGTGCATGACGAAACATGCATTTGCATTGTGTGGTACCCATCTTTGTATAGGAATGAAAAATTTTGTCAAAACTTTGAGCAAAGAATCGTTGAATGAAAGACTCATGAACACATCTATCCAAACTTTTTAGGAGCAACAATCCTAAGTAATCAAACTATCAAAGCTATGCGTTTTTTAAGAAATTCAACATTTTGAGGCTAAATAAAAGAATATCCGGCTTCATCCCACAGGAATGAGAACAAATTTATTACGTGACACAATCACTTACAAAATTTAACAGTCCTAGAAGACAATTTTAAACTTAGTTTGTAATCCCAAAGATATGGGGTCACCCTAGGATGCAAATAAGCGTTCATCTAGTTGGTGATTAGCGGTGTGGCCTATTTGCACTGTATCTTACGGAATGACTACACCAAGAAACACTACGTCAACAAGCACTGTCACTGGGTATGCTACTATAGCGACCTATCTTTTATTTTCTGTGATTCACGTTTGCAATTAGATCACACATGCACATTCCTAATGTTACAAATACGTTGTTAATCATTTTCTAGATTAAGGAATACCTAATTTTGCCTAAATTTCTAAAAAAAATTCCAAGTGTTAATAGCCCCGAGGTCCAGCATCCATGCATCCATGTGGCAGCTCACTATAGGCCCATCCTGAGCCAAAACCCTAGTTCACTATAGGCCCATCTCTTCAATTCTCTTACTCCTCGTGGCTCTCTCACTAGGTCTCCTTGAACTCCGCCGCCCCATCCCTCCTCTCCCTTGCCCGCTCCCCACCCTCTTCTTCTCCATCTTGGCCAATATATTGAGACCTCATCGACTGTATCCACGACGGGGTCGCTACCTTATTCCCATGACCGACAACCAGCTCGAATAGCAAGCAACGTGCGTGAAAGCACTAGAGTGTATGAGCGGCAGTCTCCTCCAGCTAGGACCTTAGAGCGACGGTGTCCTACACCCAAAAGTAAGTTAATCCAATAAGAAATAATATAAATATGCTTTGAATTTTACCTAGTTCCACTTGTACATGGAATTTTATTTGTATGCACGAAAAATAGTAAAAATAGGGAAAATGGAACATATGTGACATGTGGGACGTGATAGGGCAGCAGGGAGGCCAAGGGGCATGGCGCCCGCCGCCACTTAGCAGCGCCCACTGCCCCCTATGGACTGCCATGTCAGTGATCCGTGGGAATGACTACCCACACACTCCAGACCATCCAGCAAGGTTGGTTTGATGCAATGGCGCTTGATGGAAGTGTCATGGATCCATGGGTTCAACATCATCCACTTGGAGCACCTAAACTGACTTTCCAACATGCAAAACCAACTTACCTGCCATTCAACCAACTTGGGGGAGCCATCCAATGCAACATCATAGTATGCTGAGGCGATAGAATTGGGCGGCGCCCGTCACCCCACCAAGGCACCTGCCACCTCTTGGCGGCTATTGGCCACCCTCGACGCCTACAAGTATCCTCTGGTGCCCTTGGTACTATGAAAGGAGAAATTCAGCCCTTGGAAAGGCAGATCACACAAGATAGAAATCAATAGACACTAGAGAAGCTCAGTAGTTCAGTTGCTCTTTTGCTCTAGCGTGCCAGCTCTATCTATAGCATAGCCTAGAATCTCTAGCTAGCTAGCAAGAGGAAAAGGGTCAGGTGGAGCTTCTGCCTCGGAGTCTAGAAGAGTCTTCCCCGAGTCTTCGAGTCTGGTATAGCTCCTTTCTAATCTTGCAGCTCTTACTTAATACAAGTGCTTTACTTATAGTACTTACTTATTAAGTATTTACTTTATGCCTCTACAATCAAGTCTTACTCTTACTTCTATTTATTAGTGGTGAGACTAGGCTCTTGTTATAAGTATAGGTTGTTAAGTTATCTTTGTAATAGTTCGCTCATATTGAGTATTGACCTGTCATCTAGTTAAGGTGTCTCTTCTTTGAGCTCAAGTAGAGACTATAGGTTTATAGATTAAGCGAGGTGTTTAGGATATAACTTACCTTCTAATATGGCTAGGCCCCTGGATAGTGTGGCGCTGGCAAGTGGTGACAACCCTGTCACTTGTGTATTTCACCATGTTGGGTTTAGTTATTAAATCATAAGGCTCATTGTGCATTGTCCAGTTAAATCAAGAGCGTGTATGCCTCTTTACGAGATAACGTCTTTCTATTTACTCAGCTATCTTATTTACCTAGATCACACCTTTCTCTCCCTCTAGAGTTGTGCAGTGATCTTATCCCTTTAGATATCTTAGTTATCCCTTTTACTATACCTATACCTTTCACCCACTAATTCATCACACTCATCCCAAGGATCCACCTACCTCGCCTTTTCCTATAGGAAACAAATAAATTTGACACCTGGTACTCCCAAGGAAAGTGCTACATGATAGTTCTATGCATTTGTAGTGTCTCATATTTTTAGTGTTGGAATTGACAACCCTACTAAGTGATGCTAACAAATACCAACAAGCATTTCTGGCACCGTTGTTGGGGAAGGCAACTGGTGCATGTGACTGAGCCTGTAGAATTAGTTCGCATTTAGCTTTTTAGCTTAGGGAATTCTATTCTCTTCTTTCCTTTTTCTCATCATTCTCTTTTATATTCACAATCATGGCCAATGAGACCATCCATGAATTTTCTACCCCTTCTGCTGCTAATGGAGCCATCGGTCCTAGCATCATTAATGCGGACACCTATTTTGAGTTGAAGCCCGCATTAATCATGATGGTGCAAGATAACCCTTTCCATGGCTTGGATCATGAAGATGCTAATGTGCATCTCTAATACTTTTTGGAGATTTATAGCACATTCACCATTAATGAGGTGACCCCAAATGCTATTTGCCTTCGCCTCTTCCCATTCTCCTTGTTGGGAAAAGCGAAGCAATAGTTTTACTCTAATCGCAAAGTCCTAAATACTTAGGACAATTGTTCCAACGCTTTCCTAGTTAAGCTCTTTCCTATGGGTAAGACCGATGCTTTGCGCAACAAGATCTCTATCTTTCAGCAACAAGCTAATGAGTCAATTCCCGAAGTGTGGAAATGTATGCAAGAGTACGTAGATGCAAGCCCACACCATGGCATGGAAGACTGGCTATTGATCTAGAACTTCTATCACGGTTTAGTTCCCCCCAATAGGAGTCACCCAGATGCTGCCGCATGTGAAGCATTCTTTTCTCTTAATGTTACATGTGCCAAGGCATTGTTGATGCAAAAATAGATCTGCAAACACAAAGGTCTAATACCCGATTCAAACGTTGAGGCGTGCCAGCCAATTTGACCTAACAATTGACACAAGTGATAACTCGAATACTTTGGTCCCGACAACAGCGATGCGCCCGGATGCCATGGCCAAGAGGTATTCACGCAGAACTCGAGAATTCGTCGAGTATTGCACGATGAATCCTTAAGAACTCGTAGATAAAAGAAAACGTGCAAGTTGACGAAGTCGTCGAAAAAGTAGATGTAACAATAGATGTAAAACGTGTGTATGATATTGATTGGGTCCTCTTAAATTGCTACTAGGACTATATTTATAATCTGTCCAAAAGAGTTACAACCGTATACGACTAGGATTTAATTCTAAACCAAACAGGACTCTTACATAAGGCAAACTCTAACAAATATGGATAATAACTACCTATCTATCCTGGTGATCGGCATATCACCGTTGCCTTCCTAGCAACTCTCACGTCTCCCTTCATCATCATCGGCATACTCCATGTATCCTTTCATCATCATCGGCATACTCCCTGTATCCTTACCAACTCTCATAACTTTCCTCATCGGCATCGGCAATCATCAACATCGGCAACCAATCAGCAATGATCAGCGGCTACCGTCAAGCTTAGCAACATCTTCCTTCACCCATTACCCTGCCATTGGCACCATCGACCATTGGTGATCTTCTTATCAACTCAACAGTGTATCTTCCTGTCTGCCGATTAGTTTACTTTGACTTACGTCAAAAAATGGTGTCAACACATGCCTCCCAATTTTGGAGTATAAAACCATTAATGCTCCAAAATTCTTTCCGGATAATGACGCCCTTTTCACAATTACTCCCCTTCTGGCAAGAATTTATTACCAAATCCAAACGGCTTTAATCCCGACTTCCATATCTCAGTGAATATCTCACATCCCTTAACCATCCGAACTGAATCTCATAGAAACACGCGCATCGGCAACTGTTCTATTAAGGTTGACTGCCGATGGACCGACCAAAAGATCGTGTACAGTGGAATATCTCCTAAAATCATGATTACTTGCTGTCAAATCACCTGTATAATCCCTTGATTATCGTGCGAAAAGTTACCATATCCATCTGAACAACCTCGAATTTCACGGACACAGCAAAGAGATGTCAAAAATACCCCTGCTCATTTCAACCTATAAATACCTCCTTCCCTAGTACTCATTCTTTACCCTGCCATTCTCCATCCCCAAGTTCACCTTCCCGGTGGCGACATTGACGAGGAGCTTAAGAACTTAGGCAGTGAAAAAGCTCTCCTACGGCAAAGCTCTCCTAGAATCTTCAAATCTTCTGTTCTTCTCTTCAGAAGGAAATGGCATCAACTTTGTTGTCCCTAAGGTTAATCTAGTCCCATCCTCTCTTTCCTTTACTACAATCCTTTACTTTATGCAAGTTTATTTACTTAGCATTTTCTCCCCATTTTTCCCTGTTCTTTTGATCTCCAAACTCTAGGATCTGAGTGAGAAAATTGTTATTCCTACTGAACAACCCCACCTCCAATGTCTCGGTCCAATGGGTAATCCAGACCCCACCGATCTGATCAACGCAGAAACCAATAGGATTCCTTTTAGAGCCGAGAACTTCTCCTTAGATCTATGGAAGGACACTTTCTGATCCTGGCCAAAACCCACTAAAGGATGGAAAGATTGGTTCCTGAGAGTGAGTAAAACAAATGAAACGTACTGGGGGAATGCAAATTAGACCAATGTATTAGACTCTCCATTGCCGATATGGAGAAGAACGAGTCGATGATGATAGCAGCTTCATATTTTTGGTCAGACACCTTCAATGCTTTTATCTTTGGTCACGGCCCAGCTTCCCCCACACTTGCCAATGTTGTCATGCTTACTGGCTTGGATATTGCAACTACTGATGATGGTGGTATTTTTAACCGCAAAACCAAATATAAAGTAGAAATCTGCAACATCAGCGGTTGGTCAGGATATGTCCAGAAATATCGGCAAACTAGATCATCGGCCAGAGAGAGCACACCATCTTTCTGAATATGTGGTTAGACAAGTTCATCTTATGTGGCCGATTAATAGGGCCAACCTTTGTTTACTTATTGGCAGCAGAGCGACTAGCCAATGGTAACCGATTCCCCCTTGGCCGATACCTCCTGGTTTTTGTCTATCACCTCCTCCATCAAGTAACTCAGAAACTCCTGCTAGGAGAACCGATCGGCAATCTGGGAGGCCCCTAGTGGTTTACTAACATGTGGCTTAATGCCCACATGCACAAGCGCCTTCGGTGGGATTTCTTCGTACAACAGTTCCCACGAGACATCACTGAGGATCATGAACTAGCAGAGGATGAATCGGCAACACGCTCGCCCCTCAATTATGGTGAAGCCATCATAGTTCTCCCCGGTACCGATGCAAACGAGAACCACATCGGCCGATTCTTTCAAACACTGTATGACGGCCTTTCCAAAGATCAGCGAGCCAGGATGCCTTATGAAAATGCAGAGTCTAGATTTCCACTCACTTTCCACCCTGCTGATGACGCACTTAACAAGAACAATGATTTGATGATGGCAACCATTACCCCAAGAGCAATCCCAGTAAACAACTTCGGCAGCGGAAATAACACCAACACAACCTACGAGTTCTACAACCCATCGGCACTAGCTCATCAGCTAGCTTTTGGTCAGCTACCCATTAAACTTTGTTATGCCGTAGTCAAGCCGAGGGAGATAATAACCAGTGGACTTGAGTGGATCAGAATAGATCAACTCCAGACAGATGCCGATACGACATATATTGATCTATCGGCTTGGGTTCCAGCCCTTTTCATTACTCAGTCATACAAACGGTGGTGGGAAGAATGGAAAGAGCATCTGTTCAAGGTATCGGCTCATATGTATCGCAACATGGTCGATCCCGAACATGAAGTCCCCAATGACGTTGTAAGTCCCTTTCCGATACTTCAGTCCTTTTTGTTAACTTTAACTTTATCAGTAACTTACCCCCTTTTATTTCAACAGGTTGATGACCCAGCACCGATAGTAAGCAGAAGTGGGAGGCCGATCGACCTTCTCCCATCATCCCCAGTTTCTCTGATCGGCCACAACGCCCCGAGCTTAGCAGTCCTGATGCACCGAAACATCCGCTTCAAGAAAACCACCAAACGGTCAAAAACTTTCCCATCGGTAGCTGCCGCTACGCTAGCACAGGCTTTCAAGGTAAAATGTTCAAATTTCCTATTTATTATGCCGATTTCATCTCATATTCACATTATTCTTTCAGGGTGCATCAGCTACGACTGGAACGTCATCGGTAACTTTGTTTTGTACCAAGCATTCTATTCTTTCAAATTCCAACAATTTTTCTCTGCTTTTATATCTAACCTATAGAACTTTGATTTTTGTGATAGCAGACCAGCGCATTGGCAGAGACCAAAAGCGCTCAATCATCGGGTGCCGATGCCCCCCAGTCCAATCAAGCTCCACCTAAGAGGAAAGCCCCAGAAAGCACCAAGACCCAGCCAAACCGGTAGAAAACAGCACCATCTTCTGCACCTCATCCAGCAACCCAGATTCAAGCAATGCCCTCTTCTCCGCCACATCTAGCACCCCAGACGCAAGCGGACCCAGCCGATGTATCTGAGCATATTACCGATCCAATTGACCTAGGCACATCATCAGCCGTTCCCCCTAAACAGACAGTTGCTATCCCTCCTCAAGGTAAAGTACCGATCATAGAATCATTACCGATGATTTCTTTTATAAATACCATCGTCACCCTTGGTAATTTTCAGTTGAAGATATTCCATCGGTAGCCCCAACCGATCAAATTATAGTGCAAGCTATATCTCCACGCCAGAGACAAGAAATTGCTCTAAAACAAGTAAATCACCGGATCCATCAGACTTTGCATTATTGATGCTTAATCCTGGTTAACCTATTCTCTCCTTCTTTCAGGAGCAAGACTCTCCCAATAGTTTGTTCTCCTTTGCCATCGACATCTCTGATAATGAAGGTGAAGAGGCATAATCCTCATTGGCGCTTGGAATCACATCGGCAGAGATCAAGTCCAAGCTGGAAGATTTACTGGCCCTGTTGTAGCAACACACAGCTCAGCTGGTGGATGATTCTGACCCAGCCAAAGTCATATTCAAGACTCCCCATGGTCAAATTCCTGCTAATGTTGAGGAGATGCTCTTCCAAGCGGCTCACCTGGAGAGTCGCCACCTTCAATACCAAAAGGCCGTCCAGCGCCTTGCCGATAGAGCCACTCACACCCGGCTTAAAGAGGAGATGCTGCAAGTGAAGCACGTTGCCGATGAGAAGCATAAGAGCATCGGCATTCTGCAATCTTCAGGTGATGAATTAAAACAGAATATTTCTAATCTATCGGCAAGAAGAGAAGCCTTGCTTACTGAGCTTAAACAAGTGGAGGAAGCTTTGTCCCAGGCTCAACAGGAGGAAAGTCAACTGCCCGATGCGCTCAAGAATCTTCAAAAAGAGAGGGATGCACAAGCTCGCAAGGCATTGCAAATGAAGAAAAAGTTGAAACCAGTGGAAGGCTCAGCCGATGAAGATGCCAAAGAAATAGAGGAAGCCAATCAGATTCGCCTGCGTGCGATATCGGCTATCCAGACTTTATTAAATTTGTAATTTTTTCATCGGCAGTATGTCTCATCGGTTTTTGAAAACACCAACATTCGATCCAGCCGATAGGATTGTTATCGGCACCTAAAATTCTTATGTGTTGCTCCATACACACTGTCATTTCGTCCAGCTGATAGGACTGTTATCGGCATATATACTTTTATGCATCAACCCAGATACTGGTGTAGTATCTTTTTAAGTAGTTTCCATTTAACGCCCTGGGAAATTCAGCTCCTTCGAGAGTTTCTAAAATATAGGTGTTGCCTGGGGCAGACCGATTTATCCTATAAGGACCTTCCTAATTAGGAGACCATTTTCAAAATTTTGAACTTTTAGTTCCAATTGGTAAAATTAATTTCCAAACCAAATCCCCATCAGCAAACTCCTTGGCCTTTACCTTTTTATCATACCACTTAGCCACTCTCTTTTTATTCTCTTCTATACTAATTAAAGCTCTTAAACGATACCCTGCTAAATCATCCAACTCATCTTTCATCACAGTAGTATAGTCATCGGCAGTTAACTGATCCTCAGAAAGCATTCACCTAGAACCAGTTTTAATTTCCCAAGGTAGTACTGCATCATGTCCATACACCAGTTGATAAGGTGAAACTTTGGTTGAACCATGACATGCCATCCGATACGACCATAAGGCTTCATTTAACAGAGTATGACATCGTCTGAGATTTTCCTCAATCTTTCATTTAATGAGCCTAATAATTCAATTATTGGAAGCTTCGGCCTGTCCATTGGCTTGAGCATAGTAAGGAGAAGAATTCAACACTTCAATCCCCAAACTGATTGCAAATTCATGAAACTCCCCTGACGTAAACATAGTGCCCTGATCGGTAGTGATTGTTTGGGGAATACCAGATCAGTAAACAATATGCTCCTTTACAAAATCAATCATGTTGGCCGATGTCACTTTTTTCAAAGGAACAGCTTCAACCCATTTAGTGAAATAATCAATGGCAACAAGGATAAACTTATGCCCTTTACTCAATGGCGGATAAATTTGACCGATGAGATCAATAGCCCAACCCCGGAACGGCTAAGGTTTCATAATAGGATTCATAGCCGATGCGGGTGCCCTTTGAATATTGCCAAACTTCTGACATCCTTGACACCTTTTGAAATACTTGAAACAATCCTCAAGTATAGTCGGCCAATAGTATCCATTCCTTCTAATCATCCACTTCATTTTAAAAGCTGATTGATGTGCCCCACATACTCCCTCATGAATTTCACCCATCAAGCTTCTGGACTCATCATCACTTAAACATCTAAGAAAAACTCCATCTATTGTATGATAATATAATTCCTCATCAAGGAGTACATACTTTGTAGCTTGAAACCTAACACGTCTCTCAACTTTTCTAGATGGATATTTTAAATAATCAATAATTTCTTTTCTCCAATCATCGGCACTGACTGTCGATAATACTTCCAAGATGGGTTGATATCCCGAGGCATGTTGAGCCAACCAGTTAGCTTCTTCATTATGCAACCGAGGAATATGCTCTAATCGAAAATCTCTAAATTCTTTCAATAATTGTATACACCTATCATAATATGCTATCAAAACTTCACTTTGGCATTCATAAATCCCAGCCAACTGGTTTATAACAAGCATAGAATCACCAAAGATTTCGACAACATCGGCATGAGCTTCTTTTAATAATTCTAACCCTTTGATTAGGGCTAGGTACTCAGCTTGATTATTTGTTGATATAGTAACAATCGGTAAAGAAAACTCATATTTCTTAACTTGAGGAGAAATCAATATTATACTGATACCTGCCCCTCGATCACATGTAGATCCATCAAAGAAGAGTGTCCAAGGAACAATCTCCAAAGTATCCACCACACCACAATGCTGAGTCATAAAATCGACCATGATTTGCCCGTTAACTGCCTTAGCCGATTTATAACGTAAGTCAAATTCTGATAATGCTAGTATCCATTTGCCGATTCTACCACTCATAATCGGCATCGACAACATGTATCTGACTATGTCATCCATGCATATGATAGTACATATTGCCCAATAATAAGTAATGTCTTAACTTGACACAAGAAAAGTACAAACATAAGCATAATTTCTCAACTGCCGAATACCTTGTCTCAGCATCCACCAATCTTCTACTTAGGTAATAAATTACACGTTCTATCCCTTCAAATTCTTGAATGAGGGCTGAACCGATGACCGCATCATCGGTGAATAAATATAATCTGAATTGCTTTCCATGCTGAGGTGGAACCAAGATTGGAGGATTTGCCAAATAATTCTTAATTTCATCCAAGGCTAATTGTTGCTCTTTTCCCTTTACAAATTCCTGATCGGCCTTTAATTTAAGCAAAGGGCTGAAGGCTCGGATCTTACCTGACAGATTGGATATAAATCGTCTGATAAAATTAATCTTGCCGATCAATGATTGAAGTTTAGTTTTGTTGGTAGGAGCAACTACTTTGCTGATTGCATCAATGGATCTCCTGCTAATTTCAATTCCTTTCTGATACACCAGGAAACGCAGAAACTGACCTGCCGATACACCAAATGCACATTTATTAGGGTTCATCTTTAAACCGTGTTTCCTTGTGCACTCGAGTACTTTTCCGAAATCGGCTAGATGTTTTATGAAATCTTCAGATTTAACCACCACATCATCAATATATATTTCTACCAACTTGCCGATGAACTCATGGAAAATGAAATTCATGGCCCTCTGATAAGGAGCACCAGCATTTTTCAAGCCAAAAGTCATGACTATCCACTCAAACAACCCAACATGACCAGGACATCTAAATGCAGTTTTGGGAATATCCTCCTTAGCCATGATTATTTGATTATACCCTGCATTGCCATCCATGAAACTAATAATTCGATGTCCAGCTGCAGCATCAACTAACAAATCGGCGACTGGCATTGGATAACCATCAATCGGCATAGCTTTACTGAGATTCCTAAAGTCGATGCAAACGTGAAGCTTTCCATTCTTTTTGTAGACAGGAACAACATTAGAAATCCACTCGGCATACCGACACTGCCGAATAATCTTAGCCTCAATGAGTTTGGTTATTTCGGCCTTAATATCAGGAAGAATTTTAGGGTTACATCGGCGTGCTGGCTGCTGATGTGGCAGAAATCCAGACTTAATAGGCAACCGATGTTCAACAATTGATCGGTCTAAACCAGGCATCTCGGTATAATCCCAAGCAAAGCAATCTTTATATTCTTTTAACAAATCGGTTAATTGCTGCTTACATTCAGAATCTAACTTAGCACTAATAAACGTAGGCTTTGGCCTATCACCTCTTCCTATATCTACTTCTATTAAATCATGAGCCGATGTAAATCTCTGTCCTAACATTCCATCATCGGCGAATCTATCCATTAAAACTCTTCATCAGAACCGACTGCTTGGATTGGTGGAATTTCATAATCGGCAACCTTGAGGAAATATTTCTCCCAAACTTCTCCTCATATGCATCTGGTCCGCTCATAGGTGTCTGATTCTGCCGATGCAATGACATATGAAGAATCTCCCAGGACAACTTCAATTTTGTCACCTTTTCCATTGATAACAAAGAAGGTCATCGGCAAAGTCTTACTGCCAATGGTTAATTCAACGCATATAGCTCCCTTAACTCGAGACACATTTCCTTCAAAATCCTTCAACATCATATCAGTCTCGGTTAAATCCTGATATCCTTTGCCAAGCTTCCGATACATCACATACGGCATAATGTTAATTGTAGCTCCCCCATCAATAAGTATTTTGGAAATCGGCTGCCCATCAACCCGGCCTTTGACAAACAAAGCTTTAAGATGCTGTCTTTCATCATCGGAAGGCTTCTCAAAAATAGCTGTCATTGGATCTAGTGCCAACTGAGCTATCCGATCAGGGATACTTATTTCCTCATCATCAGTAAGGGCGCAAGAAACTCCATGAGCAACACAAATACCATGTTAACATCTGCCGATGGTCCTTTCCCCTTGCGGTCCAACTATTGCCGATCCTTAGACTTGGAAGAATTCTCCTCTCTATACAGATCTTCTTGGCGTTCTCGCTGCATCCTCCTTCTCTGCGTCCTCGTTAATCCTTCTGAGCAGCATTGGGGAAGCTTTGTCTTCCACACTGGCTGATAGCGAACTTCCCTTGATTCTACCCGATGAATATTGGCATCTCTGCAAAATATAAATTCATTGGGAACCCGTGCATCTGCCATTTCTTCAAGTTCCTCTTGGTTCCTTGGAAAATGACCAACAAGTTCACCAAGCCTGTCATGCACACTAAGCCTGCCCCCAAGCCGATCATGAACTGACATTCTCCCCCTAAACAGCCCATCGAAACGTCGATCGTTGTTCTGGAATCTCTGATCTGACCGATCATACCAATGATAACCATTGCACTCAAGACAGTCTCTGTTAGTTGGCAATTTAATATTTTGTTCCCAACAATGAATGAAGAACGGGCAATTCTAGTGATCTTTATGCCCATTCCATTCTTCTCGCTCCCTCTCCTCTTTTTGACGCCGATACCGATCCTCATGCTGCTGCCAAGTCTCCCGATGCCGCCTATGAGTAATCACAATGCCAGAGCGGGGAGGCTGTCCAGAGCTGCTACCCACCTTGACCAAGCCTTTGCCTTTGGCATCATTGGTGGTTACTTGATGCTGAGGATCCACCGATGTGTTCTTTTCAGCTGTTTCTGACGTTAAGACCTTAGTCTTACCTTTGGCATCCAACATATTTGCAGGGAAAGGGTGTTGATCAATTTTCATCGGCTTCTGAGCTTTGGAATTATCAAACTTGATTCTCCCAGATTCTATAGCTGATTGCAATTGCTGTCTAAACACTTTGCACTCATTTGTGCTGTGCGATGTTGCATTATGCCACTTGCAATACTTGGTTTTCTTTAACTCCTCTACCGATGGGATCACATGATTAGGTGACAATTTAATCTGCCCCTCCTGAAGCAAGAAATCAAATATCCTATCGGCCTTGGTGATATCAAAAGCAAACTTTTCTAGTTCTTTTTAACCAAAAGGACAAGACATCGGCTTTTTGTTTTTTACCCACTCTGCCAAGCCGATGACGGGTTCTTCATCATAATCAGAACTCATTGCCTCATCAACAAATGACACTTTCTTATTCCAGGGTTTTGTAGGATCATATGCCTTGATATCCTGATCAGAAATCCTCTGCACCAAATGACTCAAACTCTTGAGAAGCATATTTATCTTTGATATGTGGCAACAACCCCTGAAAAGCCAAATCGGCTAACTGCCGATCGTCCAGAACCAGGCTGTAACACTTGTTTTTTACATCTCTCAGCCTCTGCACAAAGCTTTCCATCGATTCATCATTACGTTGTCTCAGTCTTACTAAATCGGTAATCTTCTTTTCATGAACTCCAGAACAGAAATACTTGTGAAACTGCTTTTCTAGATCAGCCCATGTAATGACTGAGTTTGGAGGCAACGAAATAAACTAGGTAAATGCTGATCCCGACAGAGTTGATGAAAACAGATGAACTCTTAACTCATCTCTATTAGTAGCTTCTCTACACTGAATGATGAACCGATTAACATGTTCCATGGTTGATGTGTCATCTTGTCTAGAGAATTTAGTGAAATCTGGTACCTTGTACCGATTGGGAAGCGAAATCAAATCATATGCAGGAGGATACAGTGTCTGATAAGACTAAGTGTCTACCTTAGGTTTTATTCCAAACTGGTCTCTCATAACTTCTGCTATCTTATCGGCGCAACAGGCATCTGCATCCTGCCGATGTGCGGGTTGAATTTCTGGCACCTACTGATAAGCTTCCACATGTCTCTGGGGTACACGGTCTCCAGGAAATATCACATTGGCCATAGCTTGCTGACCACCAATCTGTTGAGCGAGATTCATCGGCTAATTTACCAATCCTTGATTCTGAAAACCGGCCTGCATCTGTCCTTGCTGGAATCCCGCAGCCTGGTGATTCTGCTGTGTCACATGTCGAAAAAATGACTGTTCTGTCCAACCATTATTGGCGTTCATCGGCATAGGTCCTGCCGATGGTTGATAATTAATTGTCATTGCTGGGTTGGCATAACCTGATTGAGTCACAAACCTCTGTTGAGTTGGCAATGGATTAGCCGATGAATTTGCATTAGGCATCTGGAACGTCGGCATTTGAAAGTTCCCTGTAACAGGTCTTGTAGTAGTAGTTGTTGAATACTGAGGAATTTGAGTCATCGGCGAAACTGGAGGTGCCGATGTCGTAGGAGCCTTCCCTGCTAAGTCAGTTATCTGAGATGTTCCAGAACTATTTGTACAAAAGTCTGGAGGCATACCATATCCCACCAATTAGGAGGAACTTGACAACTCTAAAACATAGATCCTGACATTGCCGATGCTGATAGATTTGTGTTGAGCTGAACCCGTCCCCCTAATGTCGTTGGATTAGGTCTCATCGGTGTAGATTGCTCATTAGTCAACCCTAATGTGCTTGGAGGAGAAGTAGCTTCTGTACCCGCAACGGCCGGAGGAGCCGATGGAGCCATAACTGATGACAATCCTGGCTGATGATAGGTCGGGCCAACATATAGTGGTGGTGTCTGTCCTTCTTTAAAAGTTCTAGCCACAACATTATAAACAGTATTGGATAACACATTGGAGTGATTAATCAAGGCATGATTAATAGCAATGTCAACCATGTCTTGCAATTTACCAGGATTGGGATCAAAAGTAACTTGCCGCGGCATCGGCAGATCTTGCTTCTGGATAACTTCCCCACTAGTGTTGACGCTGAAGGATTTCAAGCAAAGCTGCCTGTATTCCTCCATAGCCCTCTCCATAGCCTACTTCTGCTCGTCCCTGAGATCAGATTCTGTCACAACAATGACGTTCTCCGTGTCGAGATCAGCAGTAGCTATGTTGATTTTGTTGATAGATTTGTACCACCAGGCGTGCCAAAAGATGTGTTGATGCAAAAATAGATCTGCAAACACAAAGGGCTAATACCCGATTCAAACAATGAGGCGTGCCAGCCGATTTGACCTAACAATCGACAAAGGTGATAACTCAAATACTTTGGTCTCGACAATAGCGATGCGCCCAGATGCCACGGCCAAGAGGTATTCATGCGGAACTCGAGAATTCGTCGAGTATTGCTCGATGAATCCTTAAGAACTCATAGATAAAAGAAAACGTGCAAGTTGACGAAGTCGTCGAAAAAGTAGATGTAACAGTAGATGTAAAACTTGTGTATGATATTGATTGGGTCCTCTTACATTGCTACTAGGCCTATATTTATACTCTCTCCTAAAGAGTTACAACCGTATACGACTAGGATTTAATTCTAAACCAAACAGGACTCTTACATAAGGCAAACTCTAACAAATATGGAAAATAACCACCTATCTATCCTAGTGATCGGCATATCACCATTGCCTTCCTAGCAACTCCCACGTCTCCCTTTATCATCATCAGCATACTCCCTATATCCTTTCATCACCATCGACATACTCCCTGTATCCTTACCAACTCCCATACCTTTCCTCATCGGCATCGACAATCATCAACATCGGCAACCAATCAGCAATGATCAGCGGCTACCGTCAAGCTTAGCAACATCTTCCTTCACCCATTACCCTGCCATCGGCACCATCGACCATCGGTGATCTTCTTATCAACTCAACATCGTATCTTCGTGTCTGCCGATTAGTTTACTTTGACTTACGTCAAAAAACGGTGTCAACAGGCATTGATAGAAAAGATGGTGTGCATCCAAGGATGGAATGATGAACATCTACAACCCCACAAGAGAGGTATGCATTATCTTAAGGAAGCTGACATGATTGTAGCCAAGATGGACTTGCTAGCCAAGAGGCTAGAAAATTGTGAGAAGATGAGCACCCAAGAAACCATTCAAGCTTTGGAGTCCCACATGACTTGTGAAGTTTGTGGAGAATCTAGCCATTCTGGATAGCATTGTCCTAAGACCCATAAACATCTCAACTTTGTCAACAATGACAACGGATTTCATCGTCAAAATAAAGGATGGAATCAGCGCTCCAATACTCAAGTTAATAATTTTAATATTAATTATTCACAGCACCCAAATAACCAAGGTAATGGTTATCCTTTCCTTAAAGATCTTGTTTATAGTCAATGAAGAATGATAGAAACCATAAATAAAAGACTTCATGCTAATGATAAGATGCTAGAAAACATTAATGCTAAATGGGAATATTTCTCTTCTACTATGAAAAATCAACTTAGTTTCAACAAGATGTTAGAAACCTAGTTAGCACAACTAGCAGTCCCAATCCTATCTTTTGAAAAAGGAAGAATACCAGGCAAGTCTAAAATGACTATGGAGCAAGGTACAATACTATATTATATTCTAGAGGAACTCCATTATTAGATAATTCAGCTATAATTAAGAAAGTTGATCTAGGTAGTCCTACCATTACTTGCTCAATTGGCAACCATGTTTTTCAAAATGCCATCCGTGATCTTGGATCCAACATAAACATCATATCTAATGAAAAAAATGATGAAATATTCTACCAACACCTAGCTCCCACCTCTGTTTATGTGTGTAACTAGCTGATCAATCCACATGATATGTAGAGGGAGTAGCTTGTGATATTTTGGTAAAAGTTAGAAACAACTTTGTGAGGCAGAACCTCCTAGGGTCTACATGCTCGGTCGTTCTCTCATAGACCTCTGACCGCTTTGCAAGAGTCCCACGTAACCCCAATGTCCTATCAGGTGTGTCAATGCACCCGATAGCACCACGATCATTGGCTTGTCCGTAGAACCTAATATCTCGATCGTTGGCTTGTCGGCGAAGCCAAGTACGTCAATTATGGGCTTCTCACTAGGACTAGCCATGACTCACCAGGACTTGTCATTACAGACAGACTACAACATTACAACAATTTTTCATATAAAGTACATCGGAAAAAGTGCGAAAGTGTTACATAACCTTAAGTTTACAAACTAGTGGTTCAAACCTTACAAACCATAAGTTTAGTATTATTACAAACCATAGCTGTGGATTAGCAATAATTAAACATAAGAAGCACACACAATGTGACACCCTGCCCACGGGTCACACAGCTACTCCTCGTCGTCAACCTCCACCACAGTCATGCAACATGCTCCAAAGCACACCTGTTCATGACCCTCACCTGCAACAGGGGTTAACAAACCCTAAGTACAAAGTACTCTGCAAGACTTACTTGGCGGAAAAGGAGAAGTAAACTCAAGGATGCAGGCTTAAGGTGTACAAGGTGAGGTTTAGCAAGATTCAACACAATTATACCCAACTGGGAATCTCTAATCCACATGACATATTAGAAGCAAATCTTGCAGATATCAACCTTCACCCAGATCCTCCATAACATGAGCGGGTCCAATGCCACCCGAGAGTACAGTACTCCACCTCCTAGAGACTACACGACGGTACCGCCAGGTGTGTACACGCTACTCTCGCTATCTCTCCACTCCTAGTGCGCATTTGTCCGCTCTCATTATAGAATATTCGATATGTTAGGCTTACAAAGTATGCAGATAGTTTAAGGTTTTGACCACAAAAATAGGTCTACAACAAACAGTCCTTAACCGGCACAGACGAAACTAGCGTAGGAGGGAAACCTGACCGTGCCAAACACAAGAGGTGTTGACATTCCATGTTTTGTCATGCCTCAAGTTCACATAATACCTTCTTTTTAATCCTTTATTCCACAACAACCCTTCAAACTTTATAAAACCTTTAAAGTTGTTCTTTTATTTAGCAGGGCTAAGCATACTACACATTTTCAACTAAAACAGGTACCAAGGGTGATAACGAATATCAAGGATGGTAATGCATCAAGTAGGTTATCAATCACTTGCTAACACCTAATGCAACATATCATCATAAAGTGTAGTAAAGCTTTTTGAAACACAAGGAAGGGTTTAATGCATCTGGGGCTTGCCTTGGTTGTCGGGGTAAGTGAGTTCCTCAAGGACTTCCCAAGTTTCGGTCTCGATTTCCTCTAATGCGGCACTGGCCTTAGGGTCGGACTCAACGATCACTTCTTCAGAAACGTGCACTATATGCGAAAATGATTCATGCTTATGAGATGCTCATGACAAAACATGAGAAGGGTTTAGTTGAGTATAACTTTCCTTTGTGGTACAATTGCAAGCTACTAAAGTAAACATAGATCATTTATCACTAAGTCTTTCCTTGCCTAAGAGGTTGCATCAACAACCCTTAGGGTTTTTTCGTAAACTTGGGTTATTATTAATTAAATAAATAACTTGATTTTACTTATTATAATTAATTCTTAATTAAGAATAAAAAATAATTAAAGATTACGCTCAAACAATAAGTAAAGTGCCAAATGTCATTAATGTCCTTAGGTCATCACATGTTCTCAAAGTCACTCAACTCCTAAATTTGAATTTAGATTAATAATTAAGTAATTATTTATAAATTAATAATTAAGCATGAATTAAAGAATGAATTAAACTTTGTCCAAACTACACCAAAATTTTTGTGCACAAAGGTTATGACTCATAGTGGCTCCCCACAAAAAATTGGGATTTGTGGATAACTGAAATAATTCACAAAAATCAAGGAAACTTCATTTAATAATTAAAAGGCATATTTTGAAAACATGAAGAAAAAGTACTCTAAATTGACATCTCATATTTTTCTATGTTCTACTCAGTACTCGGAGCATATCCAAAACTTTTCATAATTTTTGGACTTGCCATTATTTTGCTACCAATTTATATACAAAATTCATTTTGAAATATTTTGGAAAAAGAGAAACAACATTGTGCACTGGCCGGCCTGTTTCCTCGGCCCACTGCCCCGCGTGTGACTCCCCCTCTCTCTACGTCGCTGATAGGGAGACCCTACTTGTCATCCCTCACCTCCGCTGTTGACCTAAGGCCACCGGCGTTGACAACGCCTTGGTTCGCCGATGGTGAGGTGCTGGCCGAACGACACCCTGGAGACTAGGTGCATCGATCACACTGACTATCTGACCCTCTACGGCACTCCTCTACCCCTATCCACGACCATGGCTGGCACGGCGCGGTGCTGCGAGCTCAACGCCGGCCACTAGGAGCTAGTAGAGCATGAACTAAGAGGTCGAAGAGCGTTAGGAGCTCACCCAGATGAAGGGGCGTAGCTTGGACGAGTTAGAGCTTCAGCGGGACAGAACTATCGACGTCGAGCGCAACAACGGTGACGTGAACCGGCGGCGAGACCACGTCTCGTCACATCTTGTGTAGTATAGAGCAAAAGAGCCGATGAGCATCAGCGACTCAAAGTGGAGCTGTAGCGCAAATCAGTGAGGAAGAAGACGCTCTAGAGAGCCTTGGCCACGGTGAACCAGGATTTTTGACTTTTTGCCATCCTTATGGAGGCCATTCCTTCAATTGCCAGCTTTATACGCGTCCTTACGTTTTTGCCCCATGTAACAGTAAGCGTCCTATGTTTTTTCCATTTTTGCTGATCTGGCATGCTAGACGAGCATGACAGCGTGGATCCTGAGCCTGGAAGCCCTAACTGGGCGAGGCAAATGACCATCCTACCCCTCCATCATTTCTTTGCCTCCAACCAACCTTGTTCGGGTAAGATCCATCCACAGTCTAGTCCCATCGACATGGAGAAGAAGCTACATGCGCTGCTCTCCCCTCTACTGAAGATGTTGATTGTCTGTACGAAGTGTATGATAAACATGTAATGATAGAATGGATGAGATGTTTTATTAATGCTATGGAAATGCATGTTGAACATTTTGGTAGCAAAATGTATGTTTTGAATGCTAGAAAAGCAGCACAATCACATAACTTGAATTTGGCACAAATTACCATAACACAACCATGAGTTCTTAGAAATAAAAGGGTTGTTCCATACATAATCCCACACAACCATCAGTTCCATCAGTTCCATAAAAAACACCGCTCCTACAAACTGGTCCATACATAATAGCCGGTCAGGCCACATACAAGTTCATACATAATACTGGTCCATACACAAAAGAATTACATCCTAGAAAAACAGTCACTCAGAACTGCAGAATGCTTTAGTTCCCATCCTTTGTCGGTGTGGTCTTTTTCACTTTGGTTGCAAGTTGCTTCTTCCTTGGGGTCATTTTTTTAGGTGGTCTTGCTTCTGCTTCCTCTGCTGGTATAACCTCTAGTGGTTGTGGTTCCTCTAAATCCAACCTCCTGCATCTCAAAAAATACATTGTGTTACTTTCTAGAGGGGCAAATGGGTTTAAGTAAAAGGTTGCAACAAACCTCTTGCTACTTGGTGCTGCAGCCTCTGCTTCCTGTGCTGCTGCCTATGCTTGCACTGCTGCTGCCTCCTTTCTTACTACAGACCTGGTTCTTGGGGTCTTTGGAGTTGTTGCCTCTATTGATGCTGCAGCCCTGGGTCTTGGGGTCGTTGGAGTTGTTGCCTCCATCGGTGCTACTCCCTCTGGTGGTTGTTCTTCGGCCGTATTCTTTTTTTTCCTTGCTGGTTTTTTGGTTGCTGCATTAGTGTTGGCAGGTGTTGGTTCTTCCTTCGTCCCAGCCTGCTTCTTTCTTCCTACCTTCTTGGTCCTTTTTCTATACATGAGTTACTTAGTAACTAAAATACACAAGTCTAGTTACAAAAAAAAAAGAAATTGCATACTAAACATACCTTTTTTTGGTCCTTGTTACAGGACACCTCCAACTAGTTGCCCTATGGCCTAGCTCACCACAAGTCTTACATGTCACTTGCCTGGTTGCCTTCCCTGTTCTTTCCGGACAGCTGAGAATCCTGTTCTTCTTCTGTCTCCCAGATCCTTTCTTTTTCTTGGCCACTGGTGGATACACTTTGAAGCCCTTGTCAACAACAGGCCATTGTTGTTTGTCTGTTATATTGGGTATCTCACCTGCATAAGCTGCTTGCAACTTCTTTACAGAGTAATACTTATGCACATATTTCTCCATGTCAGTCAGGCTGCCTTTCAGTGGTAATGACCGCAAGGGCATGGCTGCATGGCTTCCCACTAACCTACCATTCCCGACATGTACATTCTTTTGTTTCTAGGTACACAACATGCCGTCTCACCTCATCACCCTTGTACATGACAGTAACTTCAGCAGACATGTTACCTTTAGTCACCTGCAGATGGTCTAGACCTTTGCTAGCAGTATTTAGCTGGTGAATGACAGTAGGAGGAATGCCACTAGATAGAGCTAGTGAAATCTTCCTTCTCTTCTCCCAGAAGACCAATGTCTTGATCCTAATTGCATCTGCAAGGGGGTCCAGTGGTAGGTCTTTCAGCTCTTTGATCCAAGCATTCCAACTATCTACTAGATTGTTGTTGATATAATCACACTTTATGTCTGGACTGAACTTGCTTCTAGCCCAGAGCAGTTTGTGATGCTCATTTAGCCAAGGTAAGATATCTGCAGATCCTACAATCACGTTGTCCATGAGCCTCTGGTACTTCTCCTCTGTGTAAGCTCTAGCTGCAGGCCACATGTACTGACCAAGTAAGCTACCACTGCTTTTCCCTTGATTAAAACTTTTCTTCAAGTTGTCCATCAAATGTCTAAAGCATTCCCTCTGCTCTGCCATTGGGAAAACTTCTTTAACTGCAGCCTCTAGGCCTTTGCAGGCATCTGTGCACACTTCCAGTTTATCTAATCGACCAAGAGCCTTGCCTAACTGCTCCATGAACCAAATCCAATTCTCTTTGGTCTCAAAATCAAAGAAACCAACTGCTATTGGGAAGATCCAATTGTGCCGATCTATAGCATTAGCTATAGGCATGTATCCATTCCACTGCCCATTGAGAGCCGTGGAATCTATACTAATGTATGGCCTGCAGCCCTCTAAGAAGCCATCTATACTACCCTTGAATGCACAGAAGAATCTACTGAAATGAACCTTGTTTCCTACTTTGACAGTGTCTACCTCAACAACACTACCAGGTGACCTAAGCTCTACCTTTGCTTTGAATCTAAATAACCAATCAAATGAATCATCCCACTTACCAAAAAGCTTATCGGCAGCCCTCTGCCTACCATACCAGCAAGTCTGGTAATTTATCTTGATCTTGTATTGCTTCTCTAGCTCTTTTCTGATCTCCTTTGCCCCCAAATTTTTTTTTGTAGTAGTGTCTTTTAGCAGAGGCACTGCTCTCTCTGCTATCCAACCTTGGGATGCCATCTTATTAAGCACTCTTCTCCTTGAGGCACAAGTATGGACATAAGAGTTTATTTGTATCTGTAATGATACAAAACAAACAGCAAGAATTAGAGTCCATTTAACTAAGAAGTATCACATACAATGACTACAAGTTAGCTAAACCAAATAGTGCCATGTTCTACACAAAAAAAGTTAGTAATATACCCTGACACTGTTATCCCTTAGTGTTCTAGCTCTAATAATCCATTTGCATCCTTCTGATTTATAGAAACCCCTAAACCTTTGCTTGTCAGATTTCTCTGTGCCCAGCTCAAACTCTTTGACTATAGCATGCTGCTTGACTGCCAACCTGAATTCAGGCATTGATGGATACAATGTGCCTACCGCCATGTCAGGATTGTTATTGACAGGGATAGCTGCTGCATCCATTTCTGCTTGCAATTCAGGTGAAATCTCTAGGACTGGAATCTCCTTTGTACCTTCACCACCATTTGTGCCCTCATCTGCAGCTTTGAAGCCCATGGTTTCATATATTTGTTCCTCATCCAATAGCACAGTAGCATCACCATCTAAATCTTCATTAGGTAGGAAAGACAATTCCGAATCCGCTTTGTCTACGAATAAGGAAGCTATATTGTGTAAGCTGACCAATCAATGACAACATCATCTGACTTAGAATGTTCAGGACTGCTACAAGCATCATCTATGCATTCAAAATTTGACTGCTCAGCTGTTACACCTGATGTGCCATGAACAGTTTGCTCATTTGTTACATTTGCCTTTCCTGCATCCCATCTAGCCTGTCTGGATGAGTCCTTGTCCTTGTCAATCACTTCACAGCTGACATCCATTTCCTTCTCATCCCATCTAGCCTCTATCATTTCCCCAAATTGCTCATCACTAGTCACCTTCCATTCTGTCCCACTATCTTTGTCAAGACCCCAAACAATTACCTGCTGCTCGCTACCCCAAATGATCTTTCTAGACATTTCATCAAGAAACTTAGAGAGAGAGAGCAACTACCAGTAAGATCAAGCCAAACATCATGCTCCTGGCTAGCCATTTCGACACAACCATCATAATCAGATTTGACTGTGTACTTATCAACACTAACATGGATTCTAAAAGCATTGCCAAGATCATCCTGACATAATCATAAACACATGAACGAGGAGTTAGGCAGACATCCAACTCCAAAACACTACTGGTTACCAAACTGCAGCACACAAACTTACCAAGGATGGCAGTCACTCGACTTCATCTTAGCGCATAAGCATCAACAACAATGGATACCGCAGAGCGGAACTACAATCAAATCGACGAAACCACCAGTGAAATCGAAACCCTAGTATACGAGATTTGGGAAGGAAGCTGGGGAATAGGGTTCAGAGAGAGTGCAGGCAGTACCTTGGCTCCATTCTCTGAGTCATGGGGGCCAGTGCACACGGGAGAGGGGCAGCCGCTGTCGCAGTCATAGTGGCCGTCGCCGTCGCTGTGGAAGACAGTGGGAGCGAAGAGGGGCATGGCTCGGGATGGGAGTGGATTGCGGCTGGATGGGTCTTTCCCCAGAACAAGGCCGGTTGGGGGCAAAGAAATGAAGGAGGAGTAGGATGGTCATTTGCCTCGACCAGTTAGGGCTTCTAGGCTCGGATCCACGCTGTCATGCTCATCTAGCATGGTAGATCAGCAAAAAAGGCAAAAACTTAGGACACTTACTGTTACGTGGGGCAAAAACGTACGGGCGCGTATAAAGCTGGCAATTGAAGGAGTGGCCTCCATAAGGATAACAAAAAGTTTTAAATCCCTGATTAACTGGGCCACGACGGTGCTCTAGACAGCGAGGAGGAAGACGACTTTACCAGTGGTTGGGACACTCCGGGGTCATGTGAGCGAGGTCACTAGAGGCACAAGGACACAATGAAACTATAAGCAGAAGCAGGAGGCTGCCAGTGGAGTGGTGGAGGCGAATTTGAGCGGCGGGTGGTGGCGACCAATGGCGAGCACTAGTAGGGATGTGCTCAACAATGACGCTACTCTTTCGTCACTGAAGATTCCAGAAACGTCACATAAAATATTTTGTGATGTTTTTGTGACGAAACGGCTTTTGTCATGGAACGCGCGTCACATTTTGCCTACAGTGACGAAATGGACATTTTCGTCATAGATGTGCATTCATTCTATGACGAAACATGTTATCGTCACAGAACAGTGGATTCAATCTATGACGTATTGTTTTCGTCATCGGTGTGTACTTTTTTGTCATAGTACGTCGTCCCGTTAGGCTGCCAAACGGCATTTGCCACGCTGGCAGCTGACGTGGCTGCCACGTGGTTGCTGGCGTGGCACCTGAGGTTGGGGGAAAGAGAGGGATGGCTGCCGGCTCCGGCCTTTATAGGCCAGGAGGAGAGCACCGCGAGAGGATCAGCATGAGCGCGTGGAGCTAAGCAGGCTTGCAGCTGTGTGGAGCACATGCGGGAGGCGTCGACGGCGAGCGGCAGACGGCACTGGCGGTGGCCCATTGGTCATGGCACTATAGCTCAGACTTATCCCTCCTTCTCATTTTTAAAATTAGTTCAAAAATTCAAATATAACATGAATTTTGGCCAAAATATGATTTGTTCATCATAAAAAGTTCTACAAAACATATTTAAGTACCCAAAGCTAGTTTGGACTGGAAGAAGGTGAGTTTGAGTGAAACATCATAAGAATTCAAATTCAAATTTAGGGGCAAGTCAATTTAAATTGGGGACTGTTCTGAATTTCAAAATTAGTTTCAAATTTACTCAACAACTTAAAAATTCCCAAAATAAAAGTTGTTTATTTTGAAAAGTTCTACAACTTCGCTTTTGACAACATTTCAAAGTTCTAAACAAATTTTGAAATACAAGTTTAAAATCAAAGGGGGACACTTTCTAGAAATCTGTATTTTCAAAATTACTTTGAACTTTGCATAGAAACTTTAAAAACTCAAAGCACTAAAGTTGTACATCTCAACTAGATCTACAACTTTGCTTTTAGGCTCAACTCTAGATTTCGCTTAGGTTTTGAATTGCACAAAGGGGTAATTTCTAGGGTCACTACACCACAACACTAAAACAGCAACTGACGTCTGTTGCTAAAGTTAAAAATTAGCGTTGAATGGTCTGTTGCTAAAGATTATCCATAGACTGTCCGTCGCTAAAATCAAATACAACGATGGATGGTCTGTTGCTAAACATATTTTGATTTTGCATTGAACGATCAGTTGCTATATATCAATAACAGAGTCAGAATGTCCGTTGCTAAACAAATTATAGCATTTATGCAATGTTTTTTGGCTACCCCCTCAAAAATTTTGGCCCAAAACGACCTGTAAACCTAAGTTACCGCAGGAATACCCTAAGTGACGCTATAAGAAACAATCGGAAAAGCTGTAGGCCTTGTTTAGTTCCTAAAAAAATTTGCAAAAATTTTTCAGATTCCTCATCACATCAAATCTTTAGACGCATGCATGAAATATTAAATATAGATGAAAATAAAAACTAATTACACAGTTTGGTCGAAATTGACGAGACGAATCTTTTGAGTCTAGTTAGTACATGATTGGATAATATTTGTCAAATACAAACGAAAATGGTACTATTCCTATTTTGCAAAATTTTTTGGAACTAAACAAGGCCCTATTCTGTGACATTTTGTACCTTAGCTGATAATAATTTGTGATGAATGATTAAACAGTGTCACAAATTATGGGTTTAATTTATGTGTATGATTAAATTCCAAGCAGTGGCTTAAATTAATTAAGATAAACCTTAGATAAGTCTTGGACATTGATATTCATGACTTTTTTTTGTGGAGCCAACTTAGCTTAGTGACTTTAATTAATTTATGTCATAAAAATGTCTTAATGCTAGTTTAATGGAATATCGTGACATTATTTACCATGTCATAATAAGCAATTTACTATTATCATATAACAAATGGTATATTGTGAGAAGTCATAAAATATTTTATTAAATTTTTTGAAGCATTACAATCTGACCAGCGAGGCTCCAATGTCTGTCTGACCCAGCCCACTCTTGCACAAAGTAATTTTTGTGGCCCACCTGTCATACATAACATCTGAAACCCTATCCTAAGCAGTGAGGACACCAACCACCCATCCCCCAGCCGCCGCCGCCAGGCTCCAAGGTTTCTCCAAGACAAAACTCATGACTCTCCCGATCTCCACCATTGCTGCTCGCTGGGGGCTGAGTTGCTATCGTGGTTGCCGTCCTTGCCGCCACGGCTGCCCACAGCCACTGCCATCATCGCCACCGTAGGTGCCCTCCTCGCTGTCGCCATCCTCGCCGAGAGGGAAGCCATCACCAGCGCACAGATCCAGTCCGCCGAGTCCGCTCCCTCACTAGCGGTAAGGAGTATGACTTCTGCGTCTACGATTCCAACATCGTCACGGGCTACGACGTCGGCACGCTGCTCCTCCTAGCCGTTGGGCAGGTCGTGCTCATGGTCGCCAGCCGCTGCTTCTGCTACGGCCGCGGGCTCAAGCCAGGAGGCTCTCGTGCCTGCGCGCTCATCCTCTTCCTCTTCACATGGTAACAACAACCCAAATCTCCTCTTGCCCTCCTCCCGCGATTGATTTGCCTGCTACTGCTACTATTTCCTCTTCGCATACATACATGGAAATAATTAACCGGCGGCAGAGCTAAGATTTGGTTGGGTGATGATCCTTGCTACCTCCTCTCTCCGAGATCCAGACTCGGTTGGGTTGGATTCTGCTCTAATCCCCATCGCTCGTCTAGTTATACCTACGAGCAGATTGGGATGGGATCTTCGTCGTGGTTTTGGCATGGTTTTTAGCTGCCGAGTGCACGGCGCTAGTTAAGATCCGTTTTCTGCTGGCTGGTCTTGGCCTGGATCTTGTGCTTTCCATCAGAT
>Ga0182004_10000181_pt1 | contig 31042 bp, 25 predicted proteins | sample Sormic07211540_1_FD_120479 | JGI IMG/M metagenome (GOLD analysis project Ga0182004, IMG submission 120479) | Endophyte microbial communities from Sorghum bicolor roots, Mead, Nebraska, USA - 072115-40_1 MetaG | ecosystem: Host-associated > Plants > Roots > Unclassified | place: USA: Nebraska...
GTTTGTATTTGATAAATATTGTCCAATCATGGACTAACTAGGCTCAAAAGATTTGTCTCGTCAATTTCGACCAAACTGTGCAATTAGTTTTTATTTTTATCTATATTTAATACTTCATGCATATATCTAAAGATTTGATGTGACGGGGAATCTGAAAAATTTTGCAAAATTTTTGGAGAACTAAACAAGGCCTAGGGCGTTTTGTGGCCCACATAGCACAATGTCTTGTACTCCAAACTTGGGTTCAGAAGATCCAATATGCTGCGCAGTTTGATAGGATGGTTGTGGCGGCAAAGAATACTGTCCAGGTCACATGCATTTCTACACCATTTATAACTTTAACAATGTTACCTTTGTTGTTAGTGGTCCATGTTGCCTTTTCGGTATTCTGTTCCCTTCTGAACTCCCACTGTTGTATCATGATTATTGCATTCCAAGAAATTGGATGCATCTCAGAATCCATGTCCGAATTGATGATGTCGCCACAGTTGCAAATGTCTTGACCTATATCTGGTATTTTATCCAAATTCTGAAGCTGAATACACCGTACGGCAGTTTGTGCTTTCATCTTGCACAATTTTGATTTTAATCCTGGTAAGCCCATTATCACAATACCGTTGTAACAGTTTCTGTCATTGCTTTCTGAACTCCAAATATACTACCAAATACCCCAATCTATGGTAGTGTCAGTTCTTGATCGTTTTGCCTTAGCGAGACATTTCCCTTCAGTTTTTCAGCGACATGAGGAGTCGCTGTCCGCCCAAATGGTCCAGTTTCTCAGGCTTGGAGTTGGAGCTGCCCAAGGCACATGGAGGACAGGCGTCTTTGTTTGGGCAATGACATGCTGACAAGCACACAGGGGGCAATCGCTTGAAAAATATGAAGAAAACCATAAGCCATTGATGTCAGGCTACAGTAGCACAGGCTTGGGATGCACCGCAGCCTTCTGATGCTTTCACCAGGACCGTGGTCCTGGTCCACAGTTAACATGCCTAGTTGCTTTTATCATGCTACTTGTAACTCTATTATAGCAATGAATAAAGTCTTGGGGAACAGAAAATGCACCTGTTTTGCGATGATCTGACGATGCATACATCACCGACATGTGATCTGGAGTGTTTAGGGAGATGTCAGAGGGGTTAGGTCTGCCGACACGAGCTGGTGACTGGTGAGTGTTGCTTCCTAGGATTATGTGTTTATGTTTCATAGATTATTATACTACTAATAACAATTAGTAAGTACAGTAATAAGACTAATAACATATCAGAGTCTGGAGCAGCACCCTGAATAAGAACAAATAGAGGATGCAAACCGCGAACGCGCACAGTGGCGGCATGGCTGTATTCTGGCTGCTGGATATGGTTGCCACGGCTGCAGCCCGAGGGTGCAGCAGCAGGGACCAACCTAATCCAACGTTGTTTTTTCACTTGTTTTCCCCGTCTGCAGGCGAATCAAGCAGGGCTTGCACAGGCCAGGGCAAGCGTTGCCACTGCGCCTCTGCGTGGGGGGCGTGGCCGCCTGGGTAGGCTGGGGGACGACGCTGGGGGCCGGAGCACGCGGCAGCTCTGGCCTTGTTTAGTTCTAAAAAAATTTACAAAATTTTTTAATTCCCCGTCACATCAAATCTTTAGATACATGTATAGAGTATTAAATATAGACGAAAATAAAAACTAATTGCACAGTTTGATCGAAATTAACGAGACGAATTTTTAAGCCTAGTTAGTCCATGATTGACAATATTTGTCAAATACAAACGAAAGTGCTACCGTGTCCATTTCCCAAAAAATTTTAGAACCTGTTTAGTTCCCCACCCAAAATTTTTTCGTCCATCCCATCGAATCTTTAGACACATGCATGAAACATTAAATGTACATAAAAAAATAAACTAATTACACAATTTGATTGAAAAACGTGAGACGAATCTTTTAAGCCTAGTTACTCTACGATTAGCCTTAAGTGCTACAGTAACTCACATGTGCTAATGAAAGATTAATTATGCTTAATAGATTTGTCTTGTAGTTTCCTGATGAGTTATGCAATTTGTTTTTTTATTAGTTTCTAAAAACCCCTCTCGACATACTTCCGACACATCCGATGTGACACAAAAAAATCAAGGGCATTTTATCCTCTGGCCAACGGGCTCGAGAGATGAGGAGGTTTGGAGGGCTCGATCAATCGATCGTGGAGTTGTTTGGATAATATTTTTTTATTACTAGAAGCATGAGACAATCAAAGTGTATTTTTGAGTTTTTGATGAACAGAACAGATGCCATAATTCTTTGCCTATCTTCAGCTCTACTGCCCCGTTGGCTGCTTCCTTCTCGTCAGTCGTCAGTCATCAGTTGGTGGTGGCAACAAGACCAGGTACCAACCCGAGGCCACCAAAACCACCTCCACCGAACCAAACGGCCGGCCTCCCCCAGACAAGGAGGCATATTGAATTCAGTCCATGTTGTCAAAGCACTCCGTTTGATTGATCCACAGCTTTGTTTTTCACCCTCGGCCCTCCCCAAAAGAACTAAAAAGATCACTGAAAACAAGGGACCCAACCCAAGTCCCTAGCACAGATCTGCTCTGCTCAACATTGCCGGGACCGGGAGCTCTGCAAGTAGACGTAGTATACTGTACACTAGAGTAGAGACCACATTTATATTAACCGGATAGATTTATCTTAACCGGATAGACTAGCCTAGCCATTTTTTTGGATGTCCATTCACGATGAACTTTTTAGAGCCGGCACAAGGCTAGAAGCCAGAAAGAAAGAGGCAGAATGCAGAGCAAACGGAGCTGTATTTTAAGCCGTGAGCACGTGGTTAGCCCGCCGGTGCGAGTAGCGGCCAGATCTGGGAGCTGGTACTGGTAGTGCTAGGAAACGGAGGAACATGCACTCCGAAGTCTGCACCCATCAACCCCTGCATGGCCAGGCTACCTCTACCTCTGCAGTAGCATCTCGCAAGTGCTATTTATTTATTTATTTCTTTCTTTCTTTCTTTCTTTGTTAAACTAAAACGAGATGGAAATATCTGCTCAATTTGGGCATCTTCTTTTTATTTGTTCTTTTTTCCCGCATTTACGTGGCACAACCACAAGTATAGAAATGTAGAATAGACATAGACGTGTACTCACGTAGGCGCCACTTCTTCACAGAATCACAGGAGGCATCAGTCATGGACCATCTGGCATCTGCTTGTATGCATGGGTGGGCACCAGGCATATGCACCTGCACTGCGTAACAGCTGTGAGCATAGCAGAGGGACGAGGCATGCCATTAGAATTTGGTATTTATTGGAGTTTGTATAAGTTCATCTCCAAGTGTTTGGCATTTTGATTTGACATTTCCTAAAATAGTGGACCCAACTATTTTTGTCCGGGAATTTTTCATCTTCGCGGGAAATTTCTTCGCCCGTCACCGCCAATTCTCTCGCGCGTTGCGCGGCCGTGTTCATCTCGCAAGTCCACGTCGCCGTTTGGTCCAGGTCGTCGAGTTCCGATCTCGTCGCTGCAATCGATCTCCTAGCCTCGCCTTGCTGCAACAAAACAAGGCGGCGATGGATCTCCTACCTGGCGTAGCGTCACGTGAAGGAAGGAGAGGAGGCGGCGATGGATCTCCTAGCATCGCATCGCTGCAAGAAAAGAAGGCAGCGATGGATCTTCTTCGTCTCCGCGTGAAGAAAGGAGGCGGCTCGCGAAGAAAAGAAGCGACGCACGGGGGAAAGAAAAGAGTCGCGCGTGGGGAGGAGTCGTATCGCGGGTAACTACCACGACGTGGGGAGTACGGGCACGACAAGGAGTCCAAGATTCTCGGGATATCAAAATTGGCCAACCCATTGTGCCTATGCAAAAATGCCAAGTTTGGTCCATCAAATGTCAAGTTTGTCAAAATGCATAAGTCAAATGCAAAACTGTTGAAGAGCAATTTTTAAAATTTTTGACAAACTTAAAAAATGCAAAGTCCAATTGCATAACTGTTACTAAATCAATCAAACCCGATCGTTTCCCATGATATTTTTTACTCCTACATATTGCGAAAACGAAATGCTTCTGCAGCACAGTAGAAGTAGCTGGTCAAATCTGCCGGGTAAAAATATTTATAGACTGACCGGCACAAATCTTATCTTATAGGTAACAAATTCCCTTTCACATGAGTGATGACGTACGATTGGCAGCCTCGACCGGTGCGAGGCTGCGAGCTTGCTGGGGGTCAACTTGAGCTCTTCCCGGGCGTTCAGCTGGAGCGAAATCTGTCGGTGCGAAAATTGCTCAACGTCTTTTCGTTTTCGTTTCAACAACCACCATCGCATTTTTTTCGCAGCGATAGGGAGTTTCTGTACGATATTTATATTAATTAAAAAGGGTCAATACTCAGAAATTAATGGCCGCGCAATTACACACGGACGTTCCTTTCCTTCTCTGGTCGATGAGGGATCGCTGTCAGGCGAGTCATTTTGACAGCTTCCAAGCGTTGATTGCTTTGTTCCACCTGCTCACACTCCGTTGGCGTCCTCTCTTTCCACAGGACTCAAGTTGAGTCACTCAACCGTTGGTTTCTTCTCGGCCTAGCTTCCACCCTGTCCTTCCCTTCCAAGCAACTAGCTAGTGATACAAAACGTTCTAGCCTCCTAAAGGTTGGTTTGACACGATTATGAGCTGTTTTCACTTGTTGCTGTAGCATAATGCTGGCTTCGATTAATACTATGACACAAGAAAAACTCATATATACAACACCAGTGTAAAACTTTAAATCTGTTATTATACACGCATGTATTTTGTAGCAGGTAAGAAATCATCTATATTATACTCCCTCCATACCTTTTTAACTGTTGTTCTCCCTGCCGATAAGTCAAACACTTGATCAAATTAGTATCTATGGTATATAATTAGTATCATTAAGTATAATAAATTTATGTGAAGATACAAATATTGTTAATATTTTTTATAAACCTAGCAAAGACTTAAGAAAGTTTGACGAGCACAAAAATCATACCAACACTTAAAAAGGACAAGGGGAGTACACCTGTAATTACTAAAATTGGTAGAAATGTGATCGTGGACATCAGCTTTTATTTACATACAATATGCCAAACATCTTGATACTCAGCTACATCAAAAGGAGAGTGAGTTTTTTTAACTATAAATTGCGAGAAGATTGATAAAGAGGACCATGAATTAAAGCAAAAAAAAAGAAAAAATGCTTATATATACCCTAGAGTCTAGATTTTTTTAAGAAGTTAATTTATTTTTAAATTTGAAGAGACCTATACAAAAAGTCACTACCATTTATGATATCGAATAATTATTATAAAATTAATTGTACAGTATATTTTTCTAGTATACCTATGTGAAGTCATAGATGTTAATAATATTTCTAAAAATTGACTCAATTCAAATTTAGAATTATATATTTTCTTTGAAACAGAGTGAGTAGAAACAGAAGAAACAAAAAAGAAAGCAAACAGAGGAACCGAACAAAATGCTCCCCTGCTTTCTCCTCCGGGACGGAAGAGAGAGAGAGAGAGAGAGAGAGAGAGGAGGGAAGGGGAGAAGCAAGCGAGACGGGAGCAGAGCATAGCCCCATAGCCGGCCATCGCCTAGCCGCCCGGCTCCCGGAAGAGAAATCAAATCCCCAAATCCCTCGCCTCGAAAATCCCCTGGGGATTCGCCGATAGCACCCCCGCGCCGCCCCGTATTCGCATCGCACGCGGCGACGCGCATTGCTATTTCCTATTAGTATCACCCGGTGCGATTAGCATGTCTCTGCCCAATGCCACCGCCTCGCCGCCGCCGTCGCCGGAACCCTAGGCCGCCGGACTCGGAGCTCCCGTCGGCGGGGGAGGGGGAGGGGGAGGATGCAGCTGCGGATCTCGCCGAGCATGCGCAGCATCACCATCTCCAGCAGCAATGGCGTCGTCGACTCCATGAAGGTGCGCGTCGCGCCGCAGCCGCCCCCACCGCCGCCGCCGCCGCACGGGGCCGCCCGGCGCGGCGGTGGAGGGGGAGGGGGATGGTACTGGCGCGCCGTCGCGTTCCCTGTCGTCGTGGCGCTCGGCTGCCTCCTGCCCTTCGCCTTCATCCTCGCCGCCGTCCCCGCGCTCGAGGCAGGCGGAAGCAAGTGCTCCTCCGTCGGTAAGATGGACGGCTGCGATCTCGTGGAGTTTTTTTTTCCCTTTTCTTTCTGGGTTTGGTTGCGGTGGGTTGGGTTGTTGATTTGGTGCGTTTGGGAGGTAAACCTTGGATCTCAGCATCCTTGGCATAGGATTTCGCGGTCGGTGGGAATGTGGTAATGTACGAATGCTTCTCCGAGAACGTGTGATTTGTTCGCCTACGAGCTTCAGATTCAAGGTCTCAGGTGTGGGCGATCTTATTTGTTTGATGTGCTTATTTGAACTGAAATAGATAGAGTCGACTATTTGGGTTTATGATTCAGTTTCCAGGTGAGTAGATTTGTGGATCTTAGGCATATAATTTCCTTGCATTGGTCGAAATGTAGTTTTTCAAGCCATCACTTTGGTTAGGATTGAGGGACTGGATTTACTCCTATCAGCTGCAGTGTTAGCATTGGAAGAGCTTTTTTTATTGTAGTTTTGAGCTGAGTCTTGCAAGACTGTAGCAAACACCATACTATGATCCCTGAAAGATACTATCAGTCCTTCTCTATATACCCATCATATGTTTCAACCCTGAACTGGGTACCTGTTAATCTGGACTCTAAAATCTTAGGTAGCTGATTGTTTGGGCATCAAGGATGGATATAGCCTTATAAGGATATAACTAAGCCCTTGATGTGCCTGGCTAACTGATTAATTGTAGGTAAAAGTGCTCCACCTCTGCACCTAGTGAGCTGATTACTTTTAGATAAACGTGCTCCACTTCCCTGTGTACCAGTCATGAGAAGTTATGCTGAAACCGCCCCTAGATTTGTGCAAAATACTGGAACTTCAGTTTTGGTACTTTAATAAGTACCTTAATTTCTATACCCTAGGGAGTAGGGATACTTGTCCTAATAACCTAAGCAAAATAATTTGGGGCTGGGCACTTAAGGTTCAGACAATCAGCATTGATTGACTGTATGAAATGTGACTTGATAGCACCTGCAAAGACAAATAGGTATCATGGGTTTGTGGAATATTTTGGCAGGTCATTCTTGATTTCTGTGTGTAAAGTTTGGTTGTCATAAGCTCTCTACTTGTGTTATAGCCTTATAGGCACATGTTCTTCTATAAGCGGCTGATACACTGAGATAGATAGTTTTGTTCATGCTTCAAGGTCTTCTGGTATGGAATTGGTATTATTTACTCCCTCTTATCACAAATGTAAGTTTAGGACAGTGACACGGTCTTAATGTTCTTTCACTTGCCTTTTAAAATAAAAAAGCTATGCAGATTCTAAACTGTAAAAATTAAATATAAGTAAAAGCTATGCAGATTCTAATCTGTAAAAATTAAATATAAGTATTTTCCATGATGAATCTAGTAACATCAACCATGCTTTGTGAATCTGACCGATAGAATCCTAGAATGACCTACATTTGGGATTGGGGTAGTACTTTGGCTGTTTACTGTAGAACCCCTGGGTTGCATGCGTGCTTTATCACAGTTAGCTTATTTCTTTCCAGGGAACTGACATTTTTTATTATATCTCATAGTTTGTGTGTTTTGTAACCTTTGTAATCCTGTTTTGCAGATTGCTTGGGGAGGCGAATAGGGCCTAGTTTCCTTGGTAGGCAGGGGGGTGATTCTACAGTGAGTTACTAAACTCCTTGTACTTTTTTTTGAGTAACTCATGACTCTTTGTTTACCCTTTTTCTTAGAGACAACAATTTATTTACCGCTTCTTACTTAATATTAACAGAGGCTGGTGCAAGATCTGTACAGAATTTTTGATCAAGTTAACAATGAGGAATACCCATCTGATGAAAAGTTACCAGAATCATTCAGGGATTTTCTTTTGGAGATGAAGGATAACCATTATGATGCTAGAGCATTTGCTGTTAGGTTGAAAGCTACGGTATGGAACTAACTTGCCTTTTTTAATTCACATGCATTGGAATTTGTTAAAGTTATAGTGCTGCATGAGCAAGCTTTTAAAGCAAAACTGAATTGGTTTTTGTGATGTGTATTTGGAAGCCCCCAATATGATATGGACTATGCATATTGATTTTGGGCGCTCAAATAATCCATATCACATTTGCTACTAATTAAACATAACAAAAACCCATTCATTATGAACAAGAATGGCATGTACATGAGAACGACAACTTATTCTGTGACAATATGCAATTATTGCATAGTATCACATTATATATTGTGCTTTATAGAACTTTAGAGATGCACTTGGTTTATTTTCATATGTTCTCTGAAGAAGGGTGCAGGCTCTTTTTTTAATAAAGGCTATTAATACAGGGCATGATCACTAAAAAACTAGAGTTGCAGAAGTATTTCACAATTGTGTAAGTGAATCTATACATTTTCTGGGAGCTAACGTACAATTGTGTATTGCTCCTGGATATGTAATTGGTCATCCTTTTCAGCATAGGTTCCCATCTCTGTGTAATTGTGTATTGCTGCTTTGTTGTACACTGCTTAATAAAATATTGACCTTTGACCTTAGCTCCTGATTAGGTGCTTTAGAGCACTATTGTGGTTTATAACATTTATTCTTATATTACTTATATTGCAGATGGAAAGCATGGATAAGGAGGTAAAGAGGTCAAGGTTGGCAGAACAGCTGTATAAACATTATGCTGCAACTGCTATTCCCAAAGGAATCCACTGCTTGTCTCTGCGCCTTACTGATGAATACTCCTCAAATGCTCATGCACGGAAACAGTTACCGCCACCAGAACTGTTACCTTTGCTTTCTGATAATTCCTTCCAACATTATATTCTAGCCAGTGATAACATTCTTGCTGCTTCAGTTGTTGTGAGCTCAACTGTACGATCTTCCTCAGTGCCTGAGAAAGTAGTCTTCCATGTTATTACTGATAAGAAAACATATCCTGGGATGCATTCATGGTTTGCTCTTAATTCCATATCTCCTGCAATAGTTGAAGTAAAAGGTGTTCACCAGTTTGACTGGCTGACAAGAGAAAATGTCCCAGTACTAGAGGCTATTGAAAACCATCGTGGAGTTAGAAATCACTATCATGGAGATCATGCAACAGTTTCCAGCGCAAGTGACAATCCTAGGGTGCTTGCTTCAAAGTTGCAGGCTCGGAGCCCCAAATACATATCCCTGCTGAACCATCTCCGCATTTATTTGCCTGAGGTGCTTTGCCATTGGCTTTCTATCTGTTGCACTTCCTTTTTTTTACCGGTTTATTTAAGCACTTCATATTGATGTGTCAACCAGATTCCATGGTCATGCTTTCTAGCATATCTTTATGCTAGGGCATTAGGTTGTTTAGGTGATTGCCTCCAAGGCTCCTGACTAAGTGAGCTTGGAAAATGTCACACTGCATGCTTTCTTTCATACAACAGAGGTGGATGGGATAGTGTACTGTTAGATGTAGTAGGGCATGTTCAAACCAACTTCAATGTACTACTCCCTCTGTCCCAGTATACAAGGCGTAACCACCTCTAGTTCAAAGACCAAGGAATATATTTAATTCTCTCTCTCAACAATAGTACTACTGCATTGGTGTACGTGCGTCTAGAGAGATCACGCCTTATATTATGGAACACAAATATAAAGTAGTTACGCCTTATATATTAGGAAGGAGGGAGTAGTGAATAATTCACTTGTGCATTTAATTTGACTGAATACTTATGTGAGAACACCATTTGGATGGGCTCAAGCTTACTGGATTAGTCAATATGACCTTTACGGTTACCTACTAGATCATTACCACGTGATGCATGCTGAAACTGTGATAATTAACAGATACCCCACTAACCATTCCATTACTAAGATGCATTTAGTTCTCTTTCTATATCTGATTCAAATGAAGATATTCAAACGTATTTCTGTTTTGTCGGGATCATTATCACGTGTTGATTGTGCACTTTTGCTTGCTGCTAATGTGCTGAGCTGCTATATCCTACCAGCTCTTTTTAGTTTCCACTATCCTTTTCCAAATTCTAGTAATAATTGAGTTGCACTTATACCATATAATACAGCTTTAAAGCTAGCTTATGCTCTGTAGCAAAGATTGTGAAACAAATATAGACTTTGTACATCTTTTTAACTTGATCCATTCACTTTTTTTCAACCAGCTCTTTCCCAACCTCAACAAGGTGGTCTTCCTCGATGATGACATTGTTGTTCAGCGTGATTTGTCTCCCCTTTGGGCGATCAATCTTGAAGGGAAGGTGAATGGAGCTGTGGAAACATGCAGAGGGGAAGACAGCTGGGTGATGTCTAAGCGTTTCAGGACGTATTTCAACTTCTCGCATCCCGTGATAGCTCGGAGTCTTGACCCAGATGAATGTGCTTGGGCATATGGTATGAATATATTTGATCTGGCAGCTTGGAGGAAGACAAACATTAGGGACACATATCATTTCTGGTTGAAGGAGGTAATGCATTTTACACCCACAAGGATCCATTTCCCAGTCTTACTCTATGTTCCATAGGTCATTGACTATGTTTCTGAACTGAAATCGTTCTGGTATTTTTGCATGCAGATTTTGTAATATGTACAGTGTTCCAAAATCTTAAAAAGAAACCTTGATTCAACATTCTTGTGTAAATGTAAAAAGTGGAATTCCTTTTCTGCTACCTGGCTTTGGTCACCACACGCTTATATATTCTTCCAGGCATAGAAAATTATAAATAATTAAAAAAAACATAGTTAACTACTACCTAAAACATGATAAGAGCTGTTGCTTGCCATTATTTGTCTTCACATTAATTTCAATCTCTTTTGCAGAACCTAAAATCTGGTCTTACACTCTGGAAATTTGGTACTTTACCACCCGCCCTTATAGCATTTAGGGGTCATGTGCATGGCATCGACCCATCATGGCACCTGCTTGGCTTAGGATACCAAGACAAGACAGATATTGAGAGCGTCAGGAGGGCTGCAGTGATACATTACAATGGCCAGTGCAAGCCATGGCTAGACATTGCTTTTAAGAACCTACAACCATTTTGGACAAAGCATGTAAACTACTCCAATGACTTCGTTAGAAACTGCCATATTTTGGAGCCTCAGCATGTCAAGGAGTGACTTGCAGCAAATGCTGGACACAGCAAGGGAGTATAAAGTTTATGATTTCGTTTGTTGGCTGGAGAGGCCGATTGCTGCTGGATAAATATACTGGATAATCAAGAAAGCAACCAGCATTCAATACAACTGACCATCCCCTGCGAAAACTGGCATTCAAATACCTCTGGAGTTTTCATCTGTATCATAGGGGAACACAATTCTTACCATCTGTATCATACTGGTGCATCATTCTTTTCTATACTGTAACTGTGCAAAAGGAGCTCTTCGACTGGCTGATCCTTCGTCACAGAATAACTCAGAAGACTAGAAGATTGAATGATTGGTTGATCAAGATGAAGAAAGGAGGCGGATATTATGAGGTGGCAAGTTTATATGCTTTCCATCCATCCATTTAATTCTTTTTATACTCGAGTCATTGAAATTTTGTTCTGGTAGTTTTGTGATTGCTTTGGTAGGTTGGAGATGATTGTAGTAGAGATGCCATTGTTTGTGGAGTAACCTACAGGATATTGTTACAATTGTTGACATACTAAAGATGTGCAGATAATTCTTTCAATAGTATTTGCGCTGAACTGTGAGAAATATACGTCACTCCCATGGTTGAGCCTATCGAGAGCCAGGGCTGGAACAAGGAACGGCACTCTCTTGCTTGTCGGCAGCTTGTAAACTGCCGAAATCAGATATAATCGTCTGTTTTAGACGAAAGCGTTTGACCTCTTGACTAACCATTGCTAAAGTATTGCGGTCACTAGGTGTGTTTAGAATTTAGATAGATGGCGTACGCAGGTTGCCTAGCCGCAACTTCGGGGTGTTCTATTTTCTCAGACAGCCATTTGCTTCGCGACCAAACTTGGTGCAAGCCAAACTCTGGCGCTCAAAACAAGCGCCGCAGTTGTGGCGCAGCCGGTGTCTATGCCGTGGTTATCTCTGGAATCAAACCAAACAGAGCCTTAAGTTTTTTTTGTGGGAATTACTGTAGTCAGTAGGCGTTTTGGTTGTGGAAAGGCGAGAGAGAAAATCTGAGGTCCTGAGCAGGCTAGTCGAAATGGAAGCCCAGCACTGAAACGGATCCACGCCAGTTTATCGGCTGTGGCTTGCGGTCTCAGTATCGCAGATTCAGTGTGGCTTCCTCCTCACAACAATGCTTTCCCGTTTTTGTCCCACGTCACAAGAGTTCTTTCACAAAATAGGCCGATGGAATATTTCAAGGCATACTGCAGCAAAAATATTTATTTCAAGACCTCATGTGTCAAGAACAAGCCTTGGCCTCAAACTTGGGTAGAACTACGAAGGCGATGGATGTTGGTGCTAGGTGCACCGGCGAATCAACGGCAACGAGCACAGGATCCATAGCTGGAATGCTGCCAGCATCTCCAAGTTCTAGCGGGACCCCATTGAGCAGCATCGTCTTGCTCTGGAGATCACCGTCCTTGGCGGTCAGATGGTACTCCTCCCTCCTCTTGGTGTCGCTTGTTGGTTTCCTTCCCAGCCATGAGACTGCTTTCTTGAGCCTGTGTGTGAAAGAACTGCGCTTCTCAAGGTCAGGTCTTTTACCGAGGCTGACGTTGATGTCATTCTGTAGAGTGACGTTGTATCCAGTAGTGTTGCTTAGGTTGATCAACAGAAGCGTGATGCCTTGCTGCATTTTGAAGCGATCATGTTAGAATGGGTAATCCAGCAAATATAATTCGATCTCTCTCTTGACCATGTTCTCAGTCAACAGAGTGGTCATTTGTAAACACATGGTTCAATAGTCCACAAAATTATCATATCAATCAAAATTTTGTAACATCAGATTAAATCTTCAAAATTGCTCTGGTAATTCTGTTGAAAAAGAAACAGCCGATTTACAAAAAGGGTGCAGCCCATACCTGTTGTCTCCTACAATGAGCATAAGCACGTATTTGACGTGGTGCATTTATATCAACTGAAAGAACTCCATTGCCCATAAGCCGATGCCATAGTAGAGCACTGATAAAGTGGTAAATATATATATATATATCAAAATCGTTGTCTATAATCACCAATATAAATCATTTTAGGGCCTGTTTGGATCCTTGGAATTGAATTCATTTTAATAATTATAATTTAGGCACAAATTAATTAAGCTAATATGGTTCTATATGAAATATATTTGTATATTATTGTTAGCCATACAAGAGAAATACTTATATGTTGCATTTCTACTCTAGGGAAGCGAGTTCAAGAGCAAGCTATAAGTTGGAGAGTAGAAACATAGCATGGTGATCTATAGAATCAATTTTCATCTCCCACCCTATGAATTTGAGATAGGCTGATATATGAACTGGAGAAAGTTGTGGAATGTCAAATTCCAAGCCAAATAGTCTAATCTATTATGTAGATTCCAATTCCTCCAAAATGAAAGGATCCAAACGCCCCCTTATAGAATTTCATAACTCTAGACTTGCCTGTAGTAATCAGGATTTGGCAGAAAAGTTTCTGTGTCAAGCAGTCCATAGTTGCCACCGATGAGAGTCTGCCTGCAGAACACTTTTGTGTTGTACTTAGATGCCATTCCAAGCTGATCTAGATACCTGCATTCATAAAAAAAAAGTCCATCACAATCTCACACATCGTACTCGACCCAGCATCAGAGTATACTCATGTCACGCATGAAAAAAAAAGAGACCAGATGCTGTTGATGAATGTATTTGACACCAGTTGACCACCATTGTTGAATACACCGCCACTTTCACTGACCCAAGCAGAAGCCCATGTTCCATGCCTTTGGATGGTAAGTTGCATGTCTCTGTAAGTATCTTCAGCACGATCTAAGTACTTTGGGTCTAATATCTTCCTTATAAGATGAACATCATTCCCTGATAATGAAATGCCACTGTTGATGCATGTTGTGTATTGATTACATAAATTGGCATTGCTAATGATAAAATGAACATGCCTGGTTAACATAGCACCATATATAAGTGATTTAAGAGAAACATTTGAAAAGGTAGTTTATACATTTTATCTGATATGCAGCTTTTCCTTCATTCTTTACATTTATTAAAAAAGAAGAAGCAACCAAATTAAAATAATGTACCTTTGAAATAACAGAACTGCTAAATAACTTTTCATTTGGCATCAAATCAAATTATGTTGCACTTACTTATTTAGCAGGATTGCAGTTTTTTACATTACAAAATATTTGTATCATCATAGACTTTAAGCAGGTACAGTTGTGCCTACAAATTTCCAGCCATTTATTCAGGTTCCATCAGGATAAGCTGAGAGTAGTTCTACCTATGTAAGCATTTGTACCATCATGGAATTTTAGTAGGTGCATGCAATGGTTTTGGAACAATGAAACAGGATTACTCAGATGAGATTACAGTCAAAATAATAAATCACATACCTCCACCAAGATTATATACATGGTGAGATAAGGCATTAACAACACCATGACCTGAAGTCTCAAGTAGCTGAGAATACCACTGTTGATCAAAGAACCCTCCTGGGGCTAAAAGGAGTGGCTGGGACAGTGGTGCCTTGTACAATTGCCGAAGGATGGATTTAAATTCAATTACATCCTTTCCATAAAGTTTAGCATCAACTTTTGCTCCGATTCCATGCCCACTCAGCTCATTGCCTGACAAAACAAGAGCCTGTGTAAAAACATAGTTCTCAAACAAACTGTCTCACCTCTAGTTTCATGCATCACAAACTTGGCAAACTTCTATCTTGGAATATAAGGAGTGACACAGGATTTTTTCAGTAGCAAAAAGATAGTATTACCAAATTCCCATGAGCCAACTGGGTATCCCTTTGAGATTGTGTATTTTACAAAATCATATGCATTAGTGGAGTTCCATTTGCCTGCCCAGATGGAACGCCGAACATTATACCTCCCGTAGAGTGCATTCACGCCAAATGTGACAAGTGCTCTGCACATAGACGTTTGCTCACCCATTAGGTAATTGCACTTAGCACGCAGAAACCTCATATATAAGAATAAGATAAACAAACTTGAGGGAATTGAAACATTTTCCAATCCATATGAAAAGAAGAATGCAAATTCAATCTATATGCAGATGCCTGTGTACAAACATATGTGCTAACAATATAGTATTCCTAAAGATGTGTAGAAATGGACAACTTTTAGTTATTTTTCTTAATAACCAGCTGAACCAACAAAATCCATGGACTGTCAAAACCCAAAAAACATAAATGGACGTGTCATATACGGCTTTGGAATATGTGAGTTGAAATGTGTTAACATCTGCAAAGGTTATGCTGGCTAAATCTAAGTTCTCACAGTAGTGCTAACAAAACAAAGCTTAAACTTAGAAGTCTCACCCTGTTCTCTGGAATAGATCATTCAGTTTGTCCCACCTATCCATACCAAGGCAACCAACTGAGAAACCAAACAAGCCATTGGATGCATTTGTGAATGGGGAGCATGGACTTTCTGTTCCCACATCATAAACAACTCGGTCTTGCAAGGAGCCTCCCAGCCTAATCCTCAAATGGTCAAATGCTGCAGATACAGTTAACAATTTTTTTTTTAAAAAAAAAGACCGTCTGAGACATGGAGCAAATTAACCAACAATCGACCAGTCTACTAGGTCCTTGTATAAAGTCACGAGGATGACAAATATGAAACCGGCAACCACTGAATGTAACTCAAAGGGCCTACCTTGAATGGCTTGAGCAAGAAATGGGTGATCCAAATCCTGAATGGACCCGTTGATGGCATGAAAAGTGTTAGTCCAAATAGCAATGTGCAGCCTACCAATAACAAGAGAAGAAAATAAATATAAAGCATATACTCCACCAGATTAAGAATTGACGCCTGGCCCCATGGACACTGATTGTAGTTGCACTTCTCCGGCGGCCACCAATCAATTGTAGCACAGACGTAGTTGTCATCCGTGGCAGCAATCCTACTCGAGCCTTTAACTATGACCGTCGCCTCCTCCGGCTGCTGAGCCGAAGCCCAACGGGGAGCATGCAGGCAGATGAGCGCAAGCAGCAGCAGCCGCCTCAGCCTCAGCTCCATGTTTCCTTTGCTACCTTACCTAGAAGGCAAAATCACAACCCAGACGTGTGTCATGAATCATGATCTCCTGCAGCAGCAGCACACCATTTCCGCTGGAACAAATTCTTGGAACATAAAACGAGAGGAATTCGATTTGCAGCTCTAAGTTCGTCCGGAACTCTTCGATTTCAGCAATCTAACACCACATATATATTTGGAAATGAATGCAAACCGGACCAACGATTCAGAACAGCAGCAGCAGCACACGAGCAACATGCATATGGCAAGAAAAGACGCCATTGTTGAACCGGAGAAAGAAGCGGAGAGTTCACCTCTCCCAAGCAAGACCTGGCATCCGCGAGAGAAGGAAGCGCAGATTTCAGCGCTCCCCTCGCACGCCGATCCCGCCGACGCAGGACGCCAGTCCTCGCTCCCGGTCCCGGCCGAGCCGCGTACTGCAGAGGAGACCACGGGAGCTTCGGCCGTCGGCTCCGCGGATCCGGACTCCAGAGGCGTATACTGGGAGCTCAGGCCACCGATCCCCGGCGGCTCCAACCGACCCCAGACGTCGCTGCCTTTTGGGATGCCGTCGGTGCCGCTGCCGCTGCTACGCGGCAGTAGAACACCGCAAGCGGCTGGTTGCCTCGCGGAATCGCGGATGCGGAGCAACGTGCCCACGTGACGGCAGCGAAGGAGAGTATACTGATACTGTGCTGTATACGACGACATATACCTACCGGCTCGACAAGTCGGCATGTCTGCTTCAATAATTCTCTGTAGCCAAAAAAAAATGTGGCCTAGCGGTTGATTTGTTCGATTCAGCTTCAGGTGGTCCGGTCCGTGCGTTGGTTCGTTTCGTCTCGATGCCAACGATTTCGTCGCCAAGAAACTCATACGCTGAAACTGGCTGGACGGCATCGTGTAGGAGCAGCAGTAGCTGTGAAGTCTGAGAATTTCAGTGCGAGTGATGCAGATGCACAACCCGGAGATAGATATCAGGCTGTACAGTACTTGTAGGAACAGGTGGAAATTAGGTGAACATGAGAGCAGCCCGACAGTGACACTGTGCCCGCTGCCCATTGGGGATTGTGTGTTCACTGTGGACTAGCGGGTGCTTATCAAATTTTGTGGCGTATGCATAGAGCATTAAAAAATAACTAATTGGATAGTTTATCTGTAATTTATGAAATAAATTTTTTTAAACTCTGGTTAGTCTATGATTGGACAATATTTATCAAATACAAACAAAAGTGTTACCGTGTTGATTTTGTAAATTTTTTGGAACTAAACAAGACCTTAAAGCACGGGATTTGATGGTTGGTTGTCTCGTGTCCCGGCTAAACGAATTGTTTAAAAGTTGCAGCATACAAGGTGGTTTTGCTCCACCAACACCATGATCGTTGTGCAAACCTGAATCCGTTGGCTCCTAGGTAACCACGACCCAACGCTCAAGGACACCAAACCTCCTTTTCCCAGGTGCGTGCAGTGCGTCAGAAAGCAGTTGAGGGTGCCTTCCTGTTGCTTCAGCTTCAGTCCAAGAATCCAGCTTGCCGCCGCGTGCACCAAGGTAGCGTTATAAAAATAAATGTTCAAGTTTGGAGGAAACAAATCAACTACCGGAACTCAGGCTCGGTTTGTATAGACCATCAGCTAGTATTTATTTGTTTACTTCTTCTGGCAATACCTCCGGCCTTTAAAACCTCTGCATCGTGGCTTGTTTGGTCAATAGATGTGTGTCCACTGTGCTCCTTTCAAGGAAACTTGAAGCGAAGCTCATGCAAGGCAGTAAGGCACCAAGGTCGTACACCCACCAAAATCCGCGAAAGACCGAGGTGAACCACCGGAAGAACCAGCTCTCCTCCAGCAGACGGGCGCAATTCCAAAAGTTTCAGTGGTTCCACAACCGCGCACCAGCCGCTACAGAAAAGCCACCCCAAGTCCGCACGGTTCATCCTGATTCTTCTTGGCATGGACAACCACGGTGGAACAGGGACCCCGTCATCGTTGGCAAGGGGCAGCAGGATGTTAGTGAGGAGAAACATATGAACAATCTGTGCACCGGCACTGCCAGCTTCCGCTCCGCCCACAGTACATTGAACTAAAAAAAGTCTGCAGCGGTCTGAAGTGAACACCCATCCTTTTGCGGACAAGTTGAAATGTTGAGTACCTATACAGTGTCCAGCGCAACAATTCTGCTGTACCACCTTTGATCCTGTATACATGCGCGTTCGCTCATTTCATTTGGGGCTGTGTACAGGTACAGCTACGAGATCGCCGGACTTTGTTCTTCATGAGGCTAGTCCTAGTCCGTAGCAATGTGCTGAAGCATGAACGCCCTCGTCTTGCCGTCCGGTACGAGCCCAATGCTCCGCATCTTGGCGTACACCCTGTTGGCCAGTCCAATCTTGCCTCGCAAACACAGCCCGTGGATGACCGCGTTGTAGATCGAAGAGTTCGGAGCCACCTCCTGCAGGCGGTTAAAAAAATCTATTAGATCACTAGGGAGGGCATCCATGAATGAACCACGAGAGCTGGATTTAAAAGCACCAAGACTGCAACCAGGTTCAACGGAATGATTCTGTAAAGAAACTAGTATAAGCATAGTATGATGTTCTGCCGGTTCAACACCCAATAATGCACCGTGTTGATACTTTGTAACGTTCTTAATGCTCACTAGTTTAACGTCCATAATGTTCTGCAGGTTCAACATCCATAATAAAATCCATACTTTATACTCATACGATGCTGTTCCAGTGTTCTTAATGCTCAGCAGTTTAGACAGCTATTGTCCTTGATGTTCAAATAATGGATATGGCTAAAGAATGCAAATACCAGGTAATTGGAGGCTTGGAGCACAAAATTAACGATGTCCTTCGAACTGAATATCACTAGTGTAAAGAACAGAAATCTAATGGGAGCAACATGTACATAATTCTTCAAATTCAGGTGCAGTTATGCACAAGAAGGCATTGGAATGACCAAGGAAAACTGAAAAGCCACAACTATAGAAAAATATAAGTATTTTCATCTTTGTATCCAGCCACAGTGTTGGTACTAACCATAGAAGATTGCTAAATAATTAAGCAATGATAAATGTAGCATTGAAGAACCAAAGTCAGAGTACCACCCATTCAATCTTTTGGTACGAGAGCAGTACAAAAAACCCACACTTAAGCAAATGGGAATTCAAGTTTTTGCCACTTGAACAGAAATGAAATAACGAGAAACAGAAGTAGTACCTCTAATATATCCTCTACTTCAGTCCAAAGAGATCCCCAGATGCAAGCTCGTATAACAGATAAATGTGTGAATGTGTCTGGCGAACACCTTCGATTAATCATGCGCTGGTACACTTTAAGAGCAACTTTTGGCTCACTAGCAAACTCACAAGCACCTATCACATGATTGTAAGATACCACTGATATTTCCAGTCCACCTTTTTCCATCATCCACAGCAGCTGCAAACCATGTTCCCATTGACCAAGCTTTTCGCAAGACATCAAAGCAATGTTGTAGAGATGACCATTTAAGAGGGCCGGATGCTTGGCTTTGATTCCTTGGAAAAGCTCTAGGCAATCCCAGCATCGCCCAGACCTGTATAATCCCGACAACAGTGCGCTCCATGTATATTGATCAGGCTTAAGGCCTGATTTTTTCAGTAGATGATACATCCTAAAGGCGAGTTCATCTTGACCAGCCTTCCCCAGCGAGTTGATAATTGAATTGAACAAAATTAAACTGGGTTTCATGCCAGCACTCAGCATTCTACTAAATGTGGACAGTGCAAACTCCCACTTCCCTTCTTTAGTGCAGGATGCAATGATAGCCTTCATTATATCCTCGCTCGGATCAAGTCCCTTCTGGAGCATTTCCTGATATGCGGCAATTGCTAACTCAGACTGTCCACATTGCACGAATATGCTGACTAACAAATCATATGTCAGCAAAGTCCCACTCAAAGAATTATCCTTGAGCCTTCTCCATAGTCTCTCCACAAGCATCCATTCTTTCGCTCTTCCACAAACAGATATCATTGTATTATAAACAATCACATCAATGATTTTCTTTGAATCTTCCTCCTCCTCAATCTTATTGAACATTTCCAATGCAGAAACATAACCCTGATTGCTCGCAACAGCCTTGAGTATCAAGGTATACGTGTGCCCCGTTGCCATTCCTTTCGCCTTCATGAACTCAAACATCCTCAGTGCATCTGTCAGTGGACTTCTACGCACATAGCAAGCCAACAGGGAGTTGCAGGCATGTGCGCTTGGCTGCAGCCCAGATGCGCGCATTGAATCAAACAGCTCAGTGGCACTCCTGACCTTGTTGTTTTGGCTCAGCTTTATCAACCTTCTTGACAGCGTCTCCTCGTCCCTCTCCTCCAAGAAGTGCAGCCTCGACGCCCCATGCTCAGATTTCCTGTCCGGCTCCGACGCCATCGCCGGTGGAGCACTTCTTGCGCCCATCTCCTTCTGAAAAACAGTCGGCCTCATCGGACGCCGACGCGGCCCGCGCCTCTTGCCACCATCATGGCCATCAGCGTGCGGTTCACTATCGACGCCCCGAAACCCAACTTCGACGTCCTCCTTCCCGTCGACCTCCGAATCAAGTAAGCATGGAGCCGCCCTACAAACGCAAGCTCCGACCGTAACCATGGCGGCGCTTAGAGCTTGTGCCTGGCGGGCGTCGCCTCTGGTCCGGCCTCCGCTTCGCGGACGGAACCTTGTGCCATCACCACCGCCCCGTTTGCCGCGCGGGGGAAGCTCTTGGACGAAGGAGCCGCTGCTCGTGCTGCAGCCGCTCCAAACTGTAGCCATGGCCGCCGCGAATAGTAACGAAATCCAAATATTTCATCAACACGCCGGGGCTCTCTTCGCTAATCTGGGAGAGGAAGGCATCCAAAAACGGAGAATCGACGGAATTGGGTGGAAAATGGCACTTCCAGATGGATTGGAGAGGTGGAGAGTAACCGCGGCCCGCGGGTAGAGAGGAGGCAGGCAGTAGGAGAGGAGCAGTGTGGTGTGTGGATGAGGGGATTAGGGATGATCGGATGTATTAAATGGGCCTTCTTATTAGCGGGCCTGAATATTTGGTTTGGCCCAATAAAAATCCTAGTCCACCAAGACTCCAATTCAGCCCAGTAGTTTCAAGGCAGTTTTGATGGGTTTTTTTTTTGAAGAATCGATTTAATAATATATTTTTTCGGGTAAAAAAAAGGTTAGTGTAGCATTTCGACGTAGTGTAAGACTGATCGGTGATACAACCATGTCAGCCTTGTGGCTTGGCAATATGAACTACGGTGCTAAACGACGCCTGATTCTGAGTGACAATTTGTGAACATTGAAACGACAGAAAGAACCGATGCGTTGCGGGCTTGCATTGCCACTATCTGTCTCATCTATTTGACCTGCTAGTTACTTCTGCGAGAACAAAATCTTGGTGGAAATCAGTATCTCTTTCTAGGAGTTAGGACAGATAGAACAAAGATAAAACCAAATCACACAAAAAAAACCAAAGATAAAACCCATCCTCTTTCCAGGGCACTAAGATGGCATAAAGTGGCTTCTTTAATTTCAAAAGGGCAAATCTAGCATCCAACTACCACCATCACAGGACAGATTCAGCACTCAGTGGTGACTGATAAAAGCACAAAGAGGGAAGTGGACCTGAGATTGCAACGAACGAGTTTGAACTTCGAACATTGCACTGACATCTGTAACTGATGAGCAAACCTGGCATGATTCCTTGCTAGCTATGTTCATAGTACCAAACGTAGCCCCGCGAAGATGCCGATTCGTGCCGACGAAAGTTATCCTCTGAAGACTGAACGTCACAAAGGAATTAGGCACACTCCATCAGGCATAGCTGTCTTGAGAGTTAAGCCAGGACCGGAGGCGGCGGCACAACGGAGGGAAGAATATCACGCGCTGGATTCTTGAAGGCCTTTAGGCTTCCATGGGATGGGGGTAAAGCGATCCCATTCCCATTTCCACTCCTATTGTCTGCCTCCAAGACCAAGACAACAGTTTAGTTCTTTGGTGCACCGCCTCTACATGCAAGCAAGCAGTTTTAAATACGAGGCTCTCGCTTGTTACTGAAGCTGCGGCTTCTTGTGCCTTGGAGTTGGAACCTGCCATTGGGGGCTTCTCTACAAATACGTTGCGCGCCATGGACGGGGACTCGAAGAAGCTGAGGTAAAAACAGGTGCATGCAGCAGGACCCGGACCTCGATCTGCTGAAGGGTTTGATCTTAATTTCATCTTATGTGGCTGGCTTCGGATTGTTTTTCTTTTCCGTGTCATATTGTAACTGGGATTTGGTGGTTCTGAAATCTTCCTCCGTAAAGGTTGAGGTGAAAAAAGGTTACTTGAGACAATAAAGGGCAAAATTTTAGTCTTGTGGATTTAGAATCGGAAGGGTATTGCATTCTTGCGATCATCAGGTACGACCAGATTCAGATTTCACAGTTACTTTTTGCAGGGTTCGGTTTCCTGGAGTAGCAAAGGGAGGTAGAGGTGGACGCCAGGGTTCAGCGATACCACCGCAAGAAAGCACGCCTATTGGAAGAGGTAATTGATCAATATATGATGATTTGGTGTTCTGTTCAATCTGTGTTTGAGTTGTGATTTGGACAACAAGGGCTGATGGGAGTCTGGTTGTAGAAACTCTAGTGTTACTGAGCTTTTAAATGCTTAATTAATGTTGGGTGTTGTTAAACGAAAATACTAAACTCTTGGTCCTGAATCAATTTGACGGACTGGGGAGTGTTCTCCCTGGAACTCTAGAAAAAGCACAGAAATTATTTCGGTTTTGAAGGTACCTTGATGAACCAAAAATATTATAATTTTAGTTTACAGAAGATAGCGTTGTAAACTGTCATTATGTCAAATTCTGTTCAAAAATTTCTACTTCTGTTGATTTTTTAGACTAATTACATTATATATAGAGCTATGTCATTATGACCAGCGCCATAAAAATTAGAAGGTAAATCGTGGAGCATTAAAAAAATTCAGATATTCTGAATTACAAGGTTAAAAAAAAAACTCTTCAGACCTTGTTTGGATGTTATCGGATTCACTTCAATTCATGTGTGTTGGTGTGGATTGGGGTGGAATTTAGTTCAAAATTCACTCCAATCCACCTCAACACATGTGGATTGATGTGAATCCGACTACATCCAAACAAGGCCTCACATGGATGTGTAGAACGCAGCCAAGTTTCCCCAGTTTTCTGGCTGTAAATTATTAAAAAAAAAAAAAAAAAAACTGGTAGTGAACCAATTCATTTTTCTTCAAAGAAATTAAACCAGAACTGAAACGAAAGAAAACCTAACAAGGTTTATCAATACAAGCTGGTCAGAATCCTACCGGCAGTTTCGAAAACAAAATCTGACAAATTGGCATGCGACATCCAGCAGAAATGAACAGCAGTGGAGAATATGATGCTGCATTCGCGGCCACAATTGCAGCAGCAGCATTTGCAATTGCTGCCCGTGAAGAGAAGCTTGCAACTCAGAAGAAGACTGTCCCCATCGAGGAGGTGCCCCCAGCCCTGTCGCCAGCCAAGAGAGGTGAAAGCACCAAAAAACCTGCTGGAGCCAACAAAATCGCAAGATGGTTTAGTGGCAAGGAGCCTCTAGAACACGACGATGACGGTCCAGGTAGTGTAAAAAATGTTCTACCTTTACTCCATTCCCTTCCTAATGGTACTGTAGCAAAACCTGCAAATATCTTGTGACAATGCTGAAATGAAATATCCTTTCAGTTAACGTATCGGTGAGGAGGCCACTGAAACCAGCACCTGGAAAGCCTGAGGATATGCCTGCAGATCACAAGGTGGCACCCAAGATGCTTGAAACTTCTCTGAGTGTGAAGAAGGGTTCAGGATCCTCCAGCAAGTCAGCAGACAGGAAAGGGAGCAAGAAGTTTGAGCAAGAACAGGCTGTTCAGAAAGCGCCATCGGCCGTCAGGCCAGCCACCTCATATCATTCTAGACGGAATGGAGAAGACGCAGCAGGAGTAACTGCTATTGGCGGCACGGGATCTAAGGCTGATGAATGGGAGAAGGCAAAGCTTGCAAGAGTTAGAGAAGAGTGAGTATGACTTATTTTAGATTTTGAAGGTCGTTTGATTGGAGTTATGCTGACATGGACTTCAAATTTAGGTATGAAAAGATGATGGAGACCATAGCTGAATGGGAAACTGAGAAGAAGGTGAAGGCGAGACGCCAAAAAGAACAGAAAGAGGTTTTAATTTTGTTAGACCATTCATAGTTTAAAGAACACTGCACTATTAGTTCAATATTTCCTTCGTCGAAAGCATCCATGGTACAAGCCCCAAACCAAAAAAAAAAAATTGATAATGCTAGGAATTCATCATGATGTTGTTTATTGTTTTGTTCTGTCAAAAAAAGGAATTCATCATGATAAATTATTGATTAAACCACATTGTTTGAGGAGAGTCATTGCTGAGCTTCTTAACTTGCAGACTGAGCTGGACAGAAAGAGAGCAAAAGCACTAGAAGAATACAACCAGGAGATGACAAGGATCAACAAAATTGCTGGAGGAGCAAGGTCAATGGCAGAGGAACGAAAATACAACGATGAGAATAAGATCAAAGAGAAGGCACGCAAGATACGATCCACAGGAAAGCCTCCCCGCACATGTGCTTGCTTTTGAGAATAGTTCTTATATATACGCTGAAATTTGGAACCGAATGAAAGACGTGTGATTTGAACAGTTGGAGAAGGCACACAATAGTGACGTACTGTATTGTAATATATATGTATTTGGCTTTGACAAGTTATGTATGTAGAGTTATATTTCCCCTTCAGAAAGAAGAAAAGAGTTGTATCCAACATGCAACATAGCATCCCACTGAAAACAACGTCACCATATTTAAAGGGTGTGGAATTAAGAAATTAAAAAAAAAAAGATCCATGCATCAACATTCAAGATGAAGCATGGAGTAGGAACTGACCCAAGAACAATGAGAAAGGAGTACATATATTCATCAGAAAGAACAAAATTTAGTATTCTCAATCTCATTGCAGAGTGCTTGATATACAAACAATACTACCACCACAGTGAAAACAAAATCAGAGGTAGGTGCAGCAAAAGCAACTCTTTGAATATCATTTAGGAAACCCAAGCCAAACAAAAGCGCAATTGGTTTTACAGTGTCTCATTTGATTTACAGTGAAGTAGACTTCAAAGCACTCCTTCCATTGAACACATTACTATATACTGTCTGTAAAACTTTTTCCGCAACTGTCGTTCTACAGGAGAAATTTTGTTGTATAAACTGAACAAAATCCTTCCAATCAGATTTGATTCTGGAACCAAATAAAAGAGGAGACCCAGACATGAGTGCAAATATTGCAACCTTTCAGAGGCCTGCAAATTCTATCCAGTTTCCTCAGGTGCATGTCCCTCATCATCAGGAATTGAATCTTGTGAATTACCAGCTTGTGCTGTCGATGATGTGGGTTTGCCATCCTGGAGAGAAATCACTGTTTCAAAGGCACCAACTAAAGCTTTTACCTTGCTTTTCCTGGACTCAACTAGCTTGCTTGCAGTTTCTTCAATTACATTATTGAACAATCCTTGTGCATCTTTTTTCTCTTGTGCATCTTGGTGTCGCAGTTTCACGCCAGGTGATTCCACATCAGTAGGAACAGCATTACTGGTGCTGTTCCTTCTGTAAATCCTTCTGGCTGGTTGGCTTTCACGATTTGAAGCTTCATTTGCAGACTTTCTTCTAAATTTCAGTCTCCTTGGGCCAATGCTGTCTGGTGGGAGTTCTACAATTTTACCCCTCTTAAACTTCAATTTGTAAGGTGTGAGACTAGCATCATCCAATTCAAGTGCTGAGGTTCTTCTTGATCTTTGGCCAGACTTCAGAGATTCATCCCTATTTTTGTTGATTGTTGTATCCTCATCCTCTGTACCAGATTCATCTGATTCGCTTAATTCAAAATCATACTCTTCATAAAATTCATTGTCCGATAGTTCTTCTGGTGACTGAAGAGGAATAAATATCCTTGATTTCAGTTCGGCCTGTTCAGAGCTATTTTCATTACAGATACTTGCTAACTCGTCACCAGCAAAAACACTTGGTTCAATTAGCATGGACTTAGGCTTCTCAAGAAGTCCACCATCTGATGAAGTTTCTGAAACTGATTGGCAGTGAGAAGCACTGTTGTTCATCCTACTGTCAAAAACTTTACCAGCCGTATCATTCTCTGCTGCATTTCCAGAAGCAAGATCAAGACAATACTCGGGCTCCTCATTATGTTTTTTGTCAAGTACCAGTAGCCCTGGAGATCTTTCAAAATCTTCATGAACACTCATTTCTTCCTTATCTTCAGAGATTACAGACTCCACAGACGCATTGACTTCAACTTGGTCATCCTCAATTTTTGAAGTACTTTGAGTTGATATAAGATCATACACATCTGTATTTTCCACAGTTGCTACTTCTGGTAATTGACAAAGAGCTGCATAATCTGTTTGGCTGTCATAATCCATTGAAGCTTGATTATGAACAACATGATGCTCTGGTAGTTTATGTTCTAGATCAGATTCACCTAGGATAGCACTGAATTCCTTTCCATCTAATGATTGCTGCAGCTCAAGGGCAATGGTACTTCCCAGGAGGGCTTCACCTCCTAATACTTCGCTCTTTTCAGTTCTTCCCACACCATCGTCCTCTGAAATGGATTTACTTGTTTCTTCTGGTGCTGGTTGAGAATTGTCTACGTATACTGTAATAACTGAAGAGAGTTCAGCCAATGTCGAATCGATATAAGACCCTGTAATTTGTGGATCATCTATCTGTACTTCCACAGAAGCAGTCAGCTTGGGTTCCAAAGGGAGGGGTGATCTGGGCACATCTGAGCCTTCCTTCCCATTTATATTTGAATTGCTTGACCTTTTAGGACTCTGTCCAGCTTTAGCATGCATTCTAGTAATATTTGCTGCAATAGGTCCCTCCGGAGTATTTTTATGTTTTGAAAGTAGATGCTTGCTAGAAGCCTGAGATGCAACAGGCCCCTGTTTAACCATGTTGAGCTTAGTGTGAGAAGAGGCTGGCCTCTTGTGCAATGATTGATTAGCCATTGTGACTCTATCGACATTTCTAGATTTCTCCAGCAAGGTCTTCTCTGGAAACTTTGATTTGGCAGGAAATATAGCCCCCTTGGCTGGCATTGTTTCTTTTTTATCAATTTTTGGAACTCCATTTGAACGCCTCAGATTTGTTGGAGCCTTCTGTGCAACAATTGAATGCATCTTTCTTCCATCATAGTTCGGAGATTTATGTTCAGATGGTGTAGCTGTCCTGGGAACCTCACTGGATGGAACACCTTTTCGATTTGCTGATGCTTTCTTGGGTGCAAACCGTTCAGCTTCACCCAGAGATATGCTTGACTTGGCTAGTGAAACGCTCCTATTTTTGACATCCTTGGACCTATCCAAGATAGCTGATCTGTGTAGAGTCAAATTATTCAGATGAGCAGGAAGTTTCTTTCTTCTTCCTCCTGAAAACCCCGGCTCCTCTTCAGAAGGATTTTTGTGTCCATACTTGCAAAAATCATGGCACGAGCCTCTAGTAGCTCTGAGATAATTTGGTACAGTCTTCTCACGCTTTTTTGACTCTAGAGGTGAAACTGAAGTCGTAGGTGTGGTGACACTAGATGAACCTTTTTCCAAATCTTTGGACATTGAGGTCTTTCAGTAGCTGAGATGGTGCTGGTGTCAGATGAATTTTCTTCCTTTTGAACTCGAAAGGTTTTAGGCTGTTGCAACAAAGGGCATTTATTATTTCGAGACCTTTGCACAGCCACACACTAAGAATCTACAAAAATAAAATAAAAAATGAATTTGTACTGGTCACTGATGCTTGAGCGAGATCAATAGGTCACTAATGCTTCAATAGATTAACTGAATAGTAAGTGGAGGATTCACGCCACAAAACGAACTATTCAACCAAACAAAAATAAATCTTAGTTGCCTTAATAATCTACTTCTGCCAAGTTGAAATGATACTTTACTTCTGCATAGCTGAAGTCCTTGAATGAAAATTATATAGACAAAAATTAACCTAATTCAATAAATTAGAAAAAAAATTGCACATCATCAGAAGCATACCTCTTAAAACCAGGTCCCGTACTGTTCAATAAGCAATTGTTAAAGAGTGCTTTCAGATTCCATGTTGAGAAATTGGCCTGAATTTGAAAGGAAACAAAGTCATCAAGACAGCACTATTTCATAGTCATCAGTCACATCACACATAAATTCAATATTAAAAAAATAAAGTGCACATCATGAGCAGTTTGCTTATAACCAATAAAGTTCCCACCACCAACCATATTACAGAATTTCTTTAGAATGAGGATAGAGGAGGGCACTGAACATAAAGATCTGACAGGTTCCTCTCGATAGAAGCAATGGAGCAGCCAGAATGTGACAGAACACCAAATAAGAATTCAACTATCTGTGTCTAAACTAGGATTTCTAAATCAAGCTATCCCTGTCATACTTGATTACTATAACAAATCCAAACACGTACAAGAGCCACAAGTGACAAAAGATGCCCAATTCAAGAACTATGTATCGTACCGTAACTTGGATCGTTCTCCTAGGGAAGAGCAGATTTGGCCACTCCACTACTAGTAGTCAAGATAAAAATAGAGGAAGAGATCGGTCTAGGAAACTGTTTGAACTAAATATAGGGTAATCCACCTGTACAAACACCGAACAGAATTGGGCAGAGATCATATCGAAGATCCCACTCCTCCACAAATACGTCATCCAATTAATATATCATTAAAGAAAAGCCATTTTTTCCCTATCCAAGCTGTCTAGAGTCTAGACCACACTGCTCCAGCATTAGTCTTTCCAGCTCGAGACTGCAAGGACTTGAATGATGAGTAAAAGCGCGAGATAGTACCAACCAAAGTCCCCACGGAAAATACGTAAAAGAAAAACACGGGAACAAGGGGACCAGCGGCATTAATCTTAAGATGTGGCACACTTTCAATGGCAATTTGTCGTCCTTGAAAAGAAATCACTAATCGGAGGAACCAATTCAGAAAGACCAAATCCAATTTTTAACGCGTATTACACCAAGCAGGAATCGTTGTTAAGTTACAGATATATAAACCAAAGACCTATGCATCATGCTAGAAGCCAGCGCAATTGCTAGGAAAACAAACTGAAATGAAAATATATATGGCAACGAGATTATTTGACATTAAAACTTCATCTTTCTTAGTCAAATTTACTCTTTTCAAACAAAGAACAGACACAGAACAACCCGAGGCGGCGTCCTAGTGAACCCCCAGCAACCAAACGCCCAAACCATATCGCGGAACGCAGGGAAACCAGGCGAATCAAAAGCGATCACACAAAGCCTACCGGACCGGAGCGAGCAAGACCAGAGATCATACCTTTAAGAGAAGGCAGAGGCCCCCGGCGGAGCCTCCCGCCCTCGCGGCCGCAGAGGCAAACGAAGCAGCGACGCGGTTGAGGAGGAGAGGTAGCGGACAGCGTGGCGGAGGCGACGCGGTTCGCTGGAAAGGTAGGCAGCTGGCCGGCAGCGCCACCTTCTCTTCTTCGGAGGGGGGAGAGGAGGGCGAGGGGCAGTCGTGCGCGCAACAAAGAAGAAGGCGTAAACTGAAGGGTGCGGCGGCGGCCGTTTCTTTTGTTTCGGCTTTCCGCGTCTTGGCAACGTTAAATTACTAGTGGATTGTGCGCGCCCCGGCGCGCAAGAGCAAATGATACAACGGTGCTTTGAGCAATGCTAAAATAAATAATGATATATGTTGAAAATATTAAATATCATAGTCATGTTTATTAACAATCATCAAGTTTGTCAACTGGTACATAGAACATGCAAGGATAAGTTATAGATTTGGAGTACTAACATACTGGTAAGTACGAAAGATATGATCTTGTTTAGTTTCTAAAATATTTTACAAAAAATTTCGCATTCTCATTACATTGAATCTTGCGGCAAATGCATGAAACAATAAATATATATAAAAGAAATAACTAATTATACAGTTTACCTGTAATTTGCGAGACAAATCTTTTGAGTCTAGTTAGTCCATAATTGGACAATAGTTATCAAATACAAACGAAAGTGCTACTATTCATATTTTGCAAAAAAAAAATTTGAAACTAAACAAGGCCTATGTTACAAAAGTATTTTTCACCTACGAACTAATATATGATATGACATAAGGTAGAGCGGTCATCGGTTGGCTAAAAACATAACGTTTATTTTGTGTTTCTTTTCAAGCTGCATAGAAGGATGATCAATAGTTCATGTTGCGGTCGGATCCGCAGCCGCATTTATGTTCGCTTGAGTTCTGCATCAACGAAAATCTTTTTATATTTGAGAAAAATATGAAACTATTTAGGAAATCTAACTGTAAGATCTTACTTTTTTTATGATTGGGTTAGAGAGTTTGTAATACGCGCCTTTTACATGTAGCCTTTGAGTATTGGTGGATAGTTTGGAAGAAGAAAGCATAGATTTAACAAGAGTAAAGCTAAATAAATACCTGATTCGATAGGTACGAAACTTTTATCATAGTTTAAACATATAATAATGAGCCCACTATAAAAATTTTACCACAAATGAACAATATGAACTACATATATGAATTATTCTTATTAATTATAGAAAAACATAAATTTAAAGCTACAACAAAAACTTTGTACTAAGGCCTTGTTTAGTTTCAAAAATTTTGGCAAAATGTGAATAGTACCAATTTCGTTTGTATTTGACAAATATTGTCTAATCATGGCCTAACTAGGCTCAAAAGATTCGTCTCGTCAATTTCGACCAAACTGTGTAATTAGTTTTTA
>Ga0182004_10000182_pt1 | contig 30999 bp, 26 predicted proteins | sample Sormic07211540_1_FD_120479 | JGI IMG/M metagenome (GOLD analysis project Ga0182004, IMG submission 120479) | Endophyte microbial communities from Sorghum bicolor roots, Mead, Nebraska, USA - 072115-40_1 MetaG | ecosystem: Host-associated > Plants > Roots > Unclassified | place: USA: Nebraska...
AACCCTATGTTTATACCTTTGCCTTGATAACTTTGCTCCTCGTCTATCACCATGATCTCCACTTCATGCTTCATCCCTTTGTGATCGTGTGGCCACCTTTCCATGCCACCATGCTCCTTCATCCCATGTGTTGCTATGCCTAACTCAAGTCACTTAAACAAAAGGCATTAGCAACTTGGTGTCATTAATTAACAAAACCAAACTTAGGATTTCAAAAACACTAAGATGAAATAGTGGAGTTCATCTAGCCCACTTGGTACAAAAGTGGTAAAATTGTGAACCTAAACCGTATCAGAACTCTACCGATAGAATCGCATATCATAGTAACGTAAGTACTAGAAACCTAAAATCTTATATTCTAGAATCAATGCAATTAGAGATTCTAAACTTTATAGTATTGTGATTCTAACAACTATTCTTGGAAGGATCATAATGTTGATTTGTTCCAGTGTTAGGTGATTTACTTATGTTTCATTGCAGTTTGAGATTAGAATGCTAACATATCTTTTTTTTAATCATCCCTCAAGTCATGAATACTTCATTTTGGACAATGATGCAATCTCTCTAGCAAGATCAATAGACTTGAAGCATCATTTATATCTATTCTACCATATTAAGTATATGCAATAGATTATTCATTACACCACAAGTCATACTCATGTTATTCAAATACCATGACTACATATACAAACAAGTGATGCAAAAGTAATAAATTTACATGTCTATTAATGAACACACATATTTTGATTCCTACTTTTATGTATGATCCTTGTTTGAGATGCTGAATGTTACACGGATTTGGAGACATAGTTCCTTTCTTGCATTTCTGCTTCTATCCACAACTACCTCTGCATCCAGTTTCTTCTTCGATCCAAGCCATCTAGCTATCAATAATCGATATTGCTACCTTTTCTATAGAAATTATGGAAATTCACTACATACAAATAAGGGAAAACTAAGACTTTTTTTAATAATAATTAAGTGTTGTTGGTATAATACTAGTGTGTACAATATTCTTTCTTTCTACCTGACCACCCGCATGTCATGTATATAGTGGTACCAAAGCTTATAAATCTACTTGCCTCCTTAATTTTATCACTTGATGCTGAACTCTCTATTTTTTACTACTAAAATTCTAGATGTGAATCGACCCAACATAATTCCATATGGACAAAAAAGTTATGGTGTCTTATTGAATCATTCCATAGAAGTATCCCAACACCGAACCATTTGAGATTAGGTAGGAAAGCTCAATCACTATTGAAATTGAATTAGATGTAGAGGGTGTGAACATGCTATACATAAATGTGAAATGTGACTAATAAATGAAAAGGGAAAGAGTATAAGGAATGTATCAAGAAGACAATAATCAATTCAAGGTTCACACTTAATATAGTGGAAACAACAATCTTTTCCAGCTTAATATACATACTAAAGTATTCACTTATGGATATGTAATGATGCAAGATGTTCTTTACCAAATGATGATGATACATCACTCAATCTCTGCATTAATTATAAGATGTCCTTGAACTCAGTTTGTGTAGTTCATGATTGCCCCTAGTTGAAGACATATTGATAATTACATAAGTCAAAAAAGGTCTTACAAATTATTTTGAGAATGGTCTATCTCTCTATATATGTATGATATTGGATAGAGATAATATTTGTGTAAAGTTATATTTTGCACAAAATCTAATTACAAAATGACATGACACTATTGCAGGGAGCCTTTACTATTTTTATTCGGTTTCACTTCTTTTTAGTGTCTAAATATAGTGAAAACATCCTGGATGGTCAAGCGGTTGTAACCAATGTGCAACAATAGCCAAAAAATGCATATGAGCTACTTTGATCCATAGACAAGACTTGACTAATACATGTCAAAGTAATCTTCACATAAGCTAATCCATAGCTTTGGGTTTTCCTCATCAAAAGATGGAAAATTCAACTTGGGTAATTTGCTACTAGAACTAGGCGGTGTATTGCAAAACGGGTGGCCAAACCCTACACAAAACCCATCATGTTTCTTACCCAAGCCCTCCAAAGCTGAGGGAGATGAAGAACGAAACAACAAAGGCTTGGGTGGACTATGCAAACCCTTGACCAGGAGAGGGATATAGGTGTAAACCACACTAGATCCAACCTCTCAGTGACCATGTTCGACGTGGTGCCCAAAAGGGTTGGTGGACAAGTTGTCGTCATGTAAAGTCACTGCAGTCACTCCGAGTACTAAGAAGACTCCCTCCGATGAAGCGACACCCAAATTAAGAACCACTCAATTCATAGTCTTCCACAAAGCTCCGAGCTCGACGCACAAGTCTTCCATCAACACGTCTACCTTTAGCTTCCAAATGTAAAACACCTTGGCTACAATCTCTAGGTCGCTAAAGTGTATGCCGATGGAATGCTCCATCAAACTAGCGCGCGCAATAAGCAATGACTAAAGAACTACCACTGAGCCATGCACAACCTTCTCCTTGAGGATCAACTTAAATTGGGGATCCATAATGACGAGATGCTTGCGGAAGCGAGTAAAATGATCATAGTGGATTTAAATCATCTCCCGAACGATGTCTCTGATACCAATTTGTTAAATACTTACAATGTGTAGAAGGAGTTTGAGGAAAGGCTAGAAGAATTTGGGATTAGGGAATTAGAAGATTGATAACTTAGGGGAAACTATTTAGTGTTCTTCCAGTTACCCTCTTTAATTGAGTGTCCTTGCTCATATAGCACAGGCAGACGCAAGGTTGAAACCCACTCAAGCTACTCGGTGACACACTCATAAAGTTGACCCAGTTCGAGCCGTAGAAACGTACACTCCTTCTAGGTATGGGCTCTGTCCTTTATTGAAGGCTAACTATTATCTTGCTAGTTTCTAGCCCCGTTGGTATCCTCCCAGGTGGACGTAGAAATCATCGACACTAAAATATAAGGTCTTCCATAGCGTGGTGATGCCAGAAAACTAAGAATGGACCCCACATATAGAAATAGGAGTCACTCTTCTTGTGCTACATTGGAAGGCATCACTCTTGAGCCCTTCATGTCCTGTGTTCTCTCTCTATTTTCTTCAGCATGCATATGCTTTCCCCTGTTTTTGATGTTGTGTTGTATGAGTTGGAACTAATGTCTACACTTTCATCACTCCCAGTTTTTGGAGCACCATTCAATTTTGGCATCACATGCTGCAGTGGTAGAAAAGATGTTTAAATACCCTCTCTTCTTTAGGCATCACTCTAGGATCACACTGTAGAAGGCCTAAAGTATCCTAGGAACTCTAGGACAAGGGTTATGCAAATAACATATATAATTTTTCCTTAACTATAGAGAAACTTTATACTTACCATATTTTGAGTCTGATGACAAATACATTGAAATATAAGGTTTCTTAGGAATTTTAGGAAAAATATAGGGCAATCCAAATGACACGTGTATCCTCCCTTAACTATAGAGAGACTTTGTGCTTACCATATTTGATCTTAATGATAAATACTAATGTCAAGTATGCATATGACTGAGACTTTGAGGGGGTAAATTCACTAGAACCTCTTATATTTTTTTAACATTTTTTGAATAAGGCAGAGGGAGTAGAAGTTAGAAAGAAGAATCAAAGATAAGGTGGATTGAACTTTTTTTAATCTTTTGTACTGAGTACAACTTTAAGTCCATAATTTTTTTATTTTTCTTTTATTTAAAAGTATAATATATGTACAAAGTGTAGGTGCTCACCTGAACTCTAGGCAAGGTCACCGTATAGATACCGCCGGCACGCAACCTGAACTCGTCTCGCCCGCGGCCATCTCCTCCATCCGCTTGCCGCGCCGCAATCCGGAGAGGAGACTACGCTAGGTCGAGCACCACCTGGGGCTCAGCGTTCTCGCGACCAGTTCCGGCGCGGCGTCCGCCCTCTGCAGCCACTCGCCCCAGCGATCGTCGTCGTTGTCCTACTTCGCCAATCGCCACCTTGGCCGGCGACGAGCACCACGAGGACAGCAGGTATTCCCTCGCCTTGGTCCTCCCTTCCTGCTGTGCGAAGCCGTGCGCGCAAACCTTAAACGTAATTCGTAGATAAAACCGTGCGCCCAAACCCTCGTAATCGGATCTGAATCTCACCCATGTCCTTTACTGGGTCCGCCCGTGATCGCAGGGAGAAGAGAGTTTATCCACACAGGCAGCTATGTTGGAAAAGATTGGGTTGCCGCCGAAGCCGTCCATGCGAGGCGCTACCTGGGTGGTGGATGCATCCCACTGTCAGGGTTGTTCTGTTCAGTTCTCCTTGTTTACTAGGAAGGTAATCTCTGTTTTTCCTCCCTTGCAGTGATAGTATTATGCTCCCTTTTCTGTTTTTTTTATGTTAATGAAAAGCTTAATTTAGTTCTTCTCCATAATCTCGTAGGCTGTCGTGATTGGTTTATATCATGAGATTCTATTTTTCTTCTCCATAATGAAAAGCTGCTTATTTACATTACTTGCTCCGCCACTAGCAAAACTCGTGAAATGTTGGACTACTAAGCAAATTGATTAAAGAAATTTGTTAATTGTAGAAACTATAATCACTTTGTTTGGTTCATGTTCTCCATTGTTTTTCCTTTAGTCATTTTCCACTTGGAATGCTTTTCCTTTAGTCATTTACTGGTTATAAATATGGTCAATCATGAAGTGAAATGCTTGCTATGAAATCTACTGTCTAAAAAATGTCTCACTTGTTTGTTTCAATAAATTAAATGCTTGCATTTCCATGTTAATGGTTTTTCTGAAATTGCCCTTCAATTGACTTTTGTGTATTTGATATGTAGCACCATTGCCAAAGATGTGGGGGATTGTTCTGCAGCAGCTGCACCCAGCAGAGGATGGTTTTACGTGGACAGGGTGATTCACCTGTTAGAATTTGTGATCCTTGCAAAAAGCTTGAGGAAGCAGCACGCCATGAGTTGAGATATGGGCACAAAAATAGAGCTACAAGAGGTCTATTTTCTTTTTCTTATCCTTTCGATCAGTCATGTGTTTCAGTGAATAAACGTTCTATGAAATATGTTTAAGTAGTACATTTGTGGAAATCATAATAAACCAATAGCAATCAAGGCCATGTTGATTGAAATCTGACTATCAGCATGGAACCCAATGTAGATGCAGTTTACGTTGAAATTTGGCTCTCATCATAATATAAATCACGTTTGACCATTTTGGGTGCTTGTGCACAAGGTTTGGGCTGGTTGGTATTATTTCTTTTTCTTTCTTTTTTTTACATTTGATTATGCTTTATGGGAGCTATATCGTTAAGCTCGGAAACACAATGCTTATTGACACTATTTTGTTCTATCTCAGGGAAACTATTTTATTCTGTGGTTTACCTTTTGTTAGCTACAACTACAAGTGCTTACGTCCTAACCAGTTGCAATGACATAAGTTTGATCTTTGATCTGATATACTTACAAAGATCTATTCGTACATATGTAACGGTGTACCTTTTTCATATTTCTATATTACATGCAGTATTTTGCCTATCGTTATATTGCACATGAAAAAAATCTCAAAATAGGATCTATGGGAGCTAACATATATAGTGAAATTATTCAAATAAAATAGTGTGTTATGCATGCATGAGACTGATCTATGATAAATGGTGCACAATCAAACCAAGAAAACTTTTTGGTCATACCATGCAGATATTTTTAGTATGTACTGTGTAGTTGTCATCTATGTTTCTTATTATCTGAGAAAGATTTTTAACATAAATAATCCTTTCTACCTATTTCTACAGCTACCAAATCTGGTTCGAAACCAGAGGATGATATTCTAAGTGAAATTCTTGGAGGTGGAGAGCATATCCAATCTCTGGATTCTGAGCTTCCTGGGAGAACCACAAGCAATGCCAGTACCTCCAGAAGAACTTCTTCTAATTTCAGTGCAGACTCAAATGGAGATGAAAGCCTTTCTGCCGAAGCACACAATTATGAACTCAACAATACTGCATCTATTTTTACCCCAGAGGAGTTGCGCCAACAAGCTGTAGAAGAGAAGAAAAGGTACAAAACTTTAAAATCAGAAGGTAAACCAGAGGAAGCACTGCGGGCGTTCAAGCATGGTAAAGAACTTGAGAGGCAAGCTGCAGCGCTGGAATTAGAGTTGAGAAGGAGTAGGAGAATGGCTACAAAAGCACCTAATGTCTCTGCTGCTGTTGGTACTTCGACTACTGCTGGTTCTGATGAGGCCGAAACAAAAAGGTCTTCAACTGGGAAAAGGATTAAGAAAGAAAAGAATGATCTTGCATCTGAGCTCCGAGATCTAGGCTGGTCAGATGCAGACCTTCGTGATGAAACAAAGGCTGCCCCTATGAGTCTGGAAGGAGAGTTGTCACAGCTTCTTAGAGAGGTGGCCCCCAAACCATTGGAGGGCAAGAGAACAGGTGGTGTTGATAAATCTCAGGTTAATGCTCTGAAGAGGCAAGCTTTACTGCTAAAGCGGGAAGGTAGGCTTGCTGAAGCAAAGGAAGAGCTCAAGAAGGCTAAAATTTTGGAAAAACAACTTGAGGAACAGGAGATTCTGGGTGAAGCAGAAGACTCAGATGATGATTTGGCTGCTATTATTCGGAACATGGACGGCGATAAGAATGATGACATATTTGTTGATGATCCAAAATTCCCTGCTTTCAACTTTGAACAAATTCTGGGTGCCTCTAATGATCTTGCCACTGATGGTCACTTTGATGTTACAGATGATGACATGAATGACCCAGATATGGCTGCTGCCCTAAAATCATTTGGCTGGAGTGAGGAGGACGACAAACAATTGGAAAATCACGAACCTGTTTCTTCAAATCAAGAGGTACTAAAGGAGCAGGTACTTGCTCTAAAAAGAGAGGCTGTTGCAAACAGAAGGTCTGGCAATGTTGCAGAAGCCATGTTGTTGCTTAAAAAGGCAAAGCTACTTGAAAAGGATCTTGAAATTGAAGAGCCAGTCTCAAAGGTTCCTTCTCCAGAAGGACAGAAAACTACAAATGTAGAAGATGCCACTTTTGCAGGGATGAATGCCCGGTCTATATCAGCGCCAAAAAGTAAGCTTGCAATTCAGAGAGAACTGTTGGCTCTGAAGAAGAAGGCACTAGCTTTGAGGAGGGAAGGGAAGGTGGATGAGTCTGAGGAAGAGCTGAAAAAAGGTAGTGTTCTTGGAAAGCAGCTTGAAGAGCTTGAGAATTCCTCCAAACCACCTGTACCAAAGGAAACCAGGAGCTTGCCATCTAATCCCCCGTACAAGGTTGAACCCCCAAATATCAGTCTTGCTGATGAGGTATATGAACCTGAGGTTACAGACAATGATATGCAGGATCCAGCATTGCTATCGGTGCTAAAAAATATGGGATGGGAAGATGCTGGTTCAGATTCGGTGGAAACAACTGACAAACCATCAATTTCTTCACATGTAGTTCCTCATAAATCATCAAAAACTAAGGGCCAGCTTCAGAAGGAATTGCTTGGTATAAAAAGGAAGGCTCTTGCACTCAGACGGGAAGGGAAAACCACTGAAGCTGAGGATGAGCTGGAGAAGGCTAAGGTCTTGGAGCAGCAACTTGCAGAGATCGAAGAATCAAATAACTTGAGTGCTAGTCAAGGTGTTACTACTGCTGGCCATCAAATTACAGAAAATAAGTATGATGTTCAGCATGTTCCTGGTGTTGATGCAACTGTACACCCATCTTCAGTAAGAAACGCAATGAAGGGGGACGAAATATTGCCAGTGCATGCATCTGAATCTGGTACGTCAGAGGTTACTCTATCTGGTTCTTCAATCAAACCTGGTTCTTCAATCAAACCGCAGACTGATACAACCAATTCTAAACAAGGTGATGTGGGAGAAGAAAGTAGAGCTGGAAGGTCTCTAGCCTTGTCGCAGCCAGCTTTTACTGATCCCTTGGGATCTGAAAAAGGGTCACATTCACCTTCTTTAGTACATGATCATTATGAGCATCAGAAAACACAAGGAGATGATACTCTTAAAGATGATATATTGCTTCATAAGAGAAAAGCAGTTGCCTTTAAGAGAGAAGGGAAGATGGCAGAAGCTAGAGAAGAATTGAAACTGGCAAAACTCTTAGAAAAACGCCTTCAAGGTGCTCAACAAGACAGCATGGATGGTGTGGGTGACTCCATTACTCCTGCTGTGGAACAGAACATTGTGGTCCAACAACCTGCTAGCTCCAGCAATCACACTGACGACGTAACTTCTGCCCCTCCTGCACAAGTGAGCAAGTCGACGCAACCTCAGAAAGCAATGTCCAGCCGAGATCGTCTCAAAATCCAGCGCGAATCTCTCGCTCACAAGCGCAACGCCCTCAAGTTGAGGAGAGAAGGAAAGACTGCAGAAGCAGATGCAGAATTCGAACTGGCCAAGGAGCTAGAGAGCCAACTTGAAGAGCCAGACAACCAAAGTTCAAGCTCTGGGGGCAAGTCAAGTGAACCAAACGATGCGATAGTCGAGAATCTTCTTGATCCTCAGATCATGTCTGCCCTAAGATCCATTGGTTGGAGCGACATGGATTTATCCATGCAATCTTCTAGTGCACAACCTCAGAAACCCATGCAGCCCTCAACTTCTCAACCTCCTCAAAAAGTGGAAGCGAAGTCATCTGTCACAGGGACCAGCAAACCTCAGAGCGAGAGAAGTCAACTTGAAGAACAGATCAAGGTGGAGAAACTGAAAGCGCTTAACTTGAAGCGGGAAGGGAAACAAGCAGAGGCCCTGGAGGCCCTTCGCTCGGCAAAGCGACTGGAGAAGAAGTTGAACTCAACTTAGCTAACACCCTCCCAAATTGCTCGTCTTCTTTGTCAGTTGTTCAATTTGGTTACAGGGTTGCAGCTAGAACATAGAACCATATTGAATCTTGTGATCTTGTCACCCTGTTTGGCACAACTTGTGAGCTTTGAGCACATAACTTATGTCATGTTTGTCTTGTGTGTTATTTGAGCAGGCCCTTTTGTGTATGTGTAAATAAAATAAAATCTGATGGTCAACGATTCTTTTCACGAATTCATGTATACACAATGATGGGGAATGTCAATTATATAGCATATCAAAGTTGAAATGTGGAAAATTCTTATGTTAGTCATTTGATAATGTTTCAAGGGCCAAAGTCCTAGAGGCAAACAAAAATATGAGGGGCCAACTACAAATCGTGGCAGTAGTCAGTAGATGCTCAATCTATCGGTCCATATGGACATTCTCAAGCTCCCAACTTATGCTATTTGGCATTTGCACAGGATTCCAATGCCTCCACCTTCCATGCTATTTGGCATTTCCATCTTCTCGCAGCTGGTATGGAATTTTTTTGCCTACTCTCAAGTGCATATCTTGTTCTTTAGTAGTGATATGTTGGTGCGTGATTGAGTGATTGTTATCTATGCCTTTTATTGAGTGACTGTTATTGACAACTACATAGAGAAAATTCAGACCTGTCCTAAAGAAGTTGCTAGTCATGACTGATTCAGAAGTAAACTTCGTCCTCTGCAATAGATCTGATCATCACATTGCTGGTTTATCGGTTATGTTACGTGCCTTGATAGATAGAAGCAGGTCACAGTCTCACCACCCACTTGGAGTCTTGACAAACCAAATATTTGTGTGAGCCATGTTATGTACATTCAGTTATTGGCAAGCTGCGTACTACATAACTGTGTGATGGCTTTCTGAGTTTGTTGATCCATGGATCCATTTGCTGTAAATAGCTCCCAAGCACCATGTTGATCCAAAAAAACATGTGTAAGGATTATCCATGAGGAAGGACAAGGTGAACCCATCTGTGAATTTTGTTCTTCAGAATAAGATGCTGCTGTGTGCTGTCTTGTTCATTGATTTATTTCTAAATGGTAAGATTTATTCATATAACAGATTAGCATATTGCACTAGTATTTTTTTGCTGAGAGTTGATGGTCCAGCTAGTTTTTTTGCGGTAGTGTCTTATGTCCCTGGTGATTGAGTCATGACTGTTTTTGCATGGGTGAGGTAGACATATTCAAGATATTTTGACAGTATTCTACAGCTGTACAGTACTGATGTATACAGCTGCTATCACTGTATGTATACAACTGAGATGGGAATGGAATTTGTTATGGTATATAAAAAGATGGGCTCAAGCTTTGGCTGGAATCAGTAGCTAGTTTGTGTTCTTTTGTTAAAAAATTCTGGTTGCAAACATAATGATCACCAACATTAGGCTGCTATCTGTTTCTGTCAAGTTCAGTTCGGTCAGTCTGTGCAGCCAGAGTCAAGAGTCATACATGAGTTTTGGTACTATGTACCTCAAGTAATTCGACTTGTTAGTGAACAATTTAATTTGGGCTAGTTTAAACATGCTGTACCTGTAGTAATTTGGGCTCATCGTAATTTAATTTTGGACTTATCGTCGCCAGCGTGGGTGACATCGAGGTGGATCTCCACACCAACCGGTGCCCCCTCACCACCAAGAACTTCCTCAAGCTATGCATGTAAGCATCCCGTCCCGTGTCTAGGGCTTGTTCGATCTCGTGGGTTCGTCTGTAGTTTCTGACAACACAATGATTTATTTTCTGTCCTGTATCAAGCTGTTCAGTTGTCCAATTCAGCGTGTAGGGCCACTATTGGCTTGATTGTAATTTTTGGGTTGCAATTGCAATAGGTATAAGTTGGTGAAGCTAGTCGCTAGTGGTGATCCTGCATCTATTCATAATTTACATCTAGTTTTGTGGGATTCCTAATTCCTAATGTACTTAGCTGCTTACTGATTTCTAGGCTCGTATTTATGCTACCAGAAATTTTGAAATTATTACGTTGCAGGCTTACTAATGGACCTTTATAGAGATGATAGAGCCACAGAGGTGATCTTAGGTACCATCAAAGGATTGTATTTTGTTTCTTAGGTTTCTTGTTATCATTTTTTATGGCATTACTGGAACCGGATTTAGCTTCTACTGTGGTTCCTGCACTCAATTTCTTCCACAGAATATTGAATTTTCACCATTGGTGAAGTGCTTGAAGAATCGAAGATTATGCCTGGCTGCTCTTTTGTTATCACTTAATAATGGAAAATACCATCTCATGAATTTGAGATTATCATTTCAGATAATTAGGTTACTTATTCTCTGGTTTTCTTCTTTGACTGACCAGAATGAAGTACTACAATGGGTGTCTGTTCCACAAGGTGGAGAAGGATTTCTTGGCACAAACTGGCGATCCAACTGGAACTGTCACCGGTGGTGATTCCGTATACAAGTTAAGTGATTCTTTTGATTTGAACTTTTTGAAATGTCTTCAAAGTTTCATCTCTGAACTATATAATGCGGTATCCTACATCTAGATATACCTAGTGTCTTCAATGGATACAATACACATAGTTTTGATAGTCTTTCTTAGTTGTTTGCTCTTTTTCATATGTATGCAGTTATTATTATTATTGAGGTATCTTATTATTACATATTGTTAAATGTATGCCTGAAAACTATATCTTATTTTCTCAGATTTCTTTATGGTGATCAAGCTTGATTTTTTGATGATGAGATCCATCCAGTGTTAAGGCATTCAAAAACTGGAACTGTTGCTCTGGCCAGTGCTGGTGAAAACTGCAATGCCTCACAGGTGCAATGCCTGCCCCAGCGTCTTAATTGATAATATTGGATGTTCCATTTTTCAGTATTTTGTTGCTTGTTTTGGCCTTCTATTTGTGTTTTTTAATGTTTTCAGTTCTACGTTACCTTGTGGGATGATGTGGATTACCTTGATGACAAACACACTGTGACTAGTACTTGATTCTGTTAACTGATATTTTTTCCCCTTATGAAGAGAATTCCTTTATCTGAACAGTTCCTGTGTTTGTTCTGTTGACCATAGGTGTTTGGGATGGTTGCCGAAGGTTGCTGATCCTTTACTTGAACAACTAGTAGACTTTTCTCTTCCCATTGTCGAAGTCGTCTACATCTCAAGAAGTTGCTGCTGATGGTTTGCTAGGTACTGTAGAAGAGAGTGATTGGGAGAGGAGTGGAATTTGTAATGAAAATAACAAAATTTGTATGCACTGTAATTTTTTAGTTTTATTTCTGCACTTATATATAATTTATTTATCGGTTGAATATAAATTTGTATGTGAAGTGGCAGAGCAGGGCACCTAGTAGCAGGTAGCAGCAGCAGCAACTTCATAAGCACGCAGTGAGCGGCTAGCAGCAGCAACGCAGTGAGCAGCAGCAGCAACGCTGTAAATGATTCGAGCTCTTTATTAGCTGCCTGTTTGATGGTCTAAGGTCTTGTTTAGTTCCAAAAATTTTGACAAATGGATACTGTATCATTTTTGTTTATATTTGACTAATATTGTTCAATCATGACCTAACTAGGTTTAAAAAATTCGCCTCGCAAATTACGAACTAACTGTGTAATTAGTTATTTTTTATCTATATTTAATATTTCATGTATGTGCTGCAAGATTCGATATGATGCGAAATAAAATTTTACAATTTTTTTTTGAACTAAACAAGGCGTAATTTGGGCTCGCTATTTATTAGTTCTCTGGCTAAAAATTAGTTTTAGCCAATCCAAACAGACTCTAATTCTTGGAGTGTCCATGCCTTGTGGACTTGTGGCATTTTTTATTCAACTTTGTGTTTTAAAATAAGGTGTTGATCTGTACTAACGGTAGCGGAAAAAAATATTATTACAAGAAAATCTTTACAAAAAGTAACCAAAACGAAGGCTTCAGCTGTCATCTCCATGGGCTGACCAAAACCGTGTACACATAGCCCACAGGGCCACAGGCCCAGTCGAAACCTTCGTGCGGTGATGTAGAGCACGCCGCACTCGACCTCGACATGCTGCACGCAGCACGTGACCGCCGTCACCCGCGACCGCGTTCCACACTCCCCACTCCCTCCCTCCCCCGCCTGCCGAGACCGAGGCCGACGCCGCCCGAGGCCTCGACATGCAGGCGGCAGGCGGCTGCCGCGCCGCCAACCTTTGCTCCCCGTCGCTCTCACGCTTTCGGTGTGGCTTCCGTCTCCCCGGCCGGGCCCGCCTCTTCTCTGGTAAGCCGCTAAACCGCCGAGGACGCAGGTTGTGGTCTTACCTTCGCTGCTTCGATTGATTCGCGTTCCGCGTTGATGCGAGAGTAGAAGGCGTGGCGGCGGCGCCACTTCGCGTCGGCTACCTGCCCCAGCCGCGGACACATGGCAGCGGCCGTTTCGCGCACCTCGAAGCCATGGATGCGGAGGCGCCGCGGCTGCCGCACGCCCTCCGGGGAATGCTTATCGATCATCAGGTGCGTTCGATTATGCTTTCGATTGCTGCAATGGGAGTTTAATTGATCGAACTGTGAACCAACTACTTTAAATTTCACGTGATGTGGGGGTACAGTGGCAATGCATAAGTCTTCGAAGTTTGCCACCTCGAAGATTTTTTTTTTTTTAAGTTCAAAAAAAAAATAAGTCTTCGAGGTGGCAAACTGACATTGCAACTGAATACCCTGTTGATGTGGCTATGGCTATGGTATACGCAGAGTTGTAGATTAGATAGCTTATTTAATCCGAGGCACTTGTATTTTTCTTGTTCCTTGGCAGTTTGTGTGATCCTTTTGCCCACCACCTGTAACTAGTTTGTGAATCACAACCAGGCAGAAATATGGGCTTACATAGTTGCATCTGAACTAGTGAGCAGAATTTCTGCTCATCGTGAAGGAGGCTTGTTGCAGAGTTCAGTGTGTCGGTTTAGGCCACAGTGAGCATAATCTACATAATTTTGTGTACATTTACAAAACTTCGAGTGGTTTACAGCATTTACATTTCACTAGCAGAGCATATCCTTGCTTGCCTTTGCTTTGATATGCTGTTCTGCTCTCCATTCAGTTGTGTTGCAGCATGGATGTTGACCCGGCATTATCTGTGCACTTGAAATTTGCCAATGCAGAAGATGGCATGTCCCAACCTTCTGAAAGCTGCTGTACTTTCAACCATGACATTACTTGCTGTACCTCTTGAGGCATCAGCGGAGATGTGCCAACCACCTAATTCTTTCGCCAATATGCCAATTTTCATTGCTGTAGCTCTAATAGGAGCTGCTGTTGGCGGTAAGACATCTGAACATATGTGCTCGCTCGCATCATTGCTTCTTGCATGTAAAGTTGATGGAGAGGGATGTTATTTAGTTGCTAATATTTTTTCCTCTCTGATTTTCCACATGTAGGATTGTTAGCACGCCAAAGAAAGGCAGAATTGAAGCGGCTCAATAATCAACTTCGCCAGATCAATGCAGCACTTAGAAGGCAGGCACAGATTGAATCATTTGCGCCTGGCCTTACTTATGCGCCAGTTAGGAGAACAAATGAAACTGATGTTATTGTTGACCCAAGGAAGCAGCAGTTGGTCACAAATCTGAGAAATGGGAAGAATTACATGAGGAATCAAGATCTTCATAAGGCTATAGTGGAGTTCAGAACAGCTTTGGAGCTTGCAGAGAGCATAGGAGATCGTTTTGAAGAAAAGAAAGCTGCACGAGGACTAGGTTCTTTTCTCCCTGATAATCACTGTTATTTTTTGTTATCATAGTGGATGAACAGGGCATAAATAATAGAACATGTGCTGTTCGTAAAAAGGCATATATGCTTTCCGCTCTCATAAAAATGGTTAGTCGGGTTATATAATATTAATCAGCACAATGTAGTTGACTGATGGAGAACTAGCACTGCTGTCTAACTTTGGCACAAAGCATTAGCTAAGTAGTGGATATTTGTATATAAAAACTGAAAAATAACTGAAATGTTTGGTGTTGTTTCACCTAGGTTGAATTTTCTTGCTGTCATTGTGTTTCAGTTGCTCCTGCATGAGATGACTGTTGTTTCACTTTGAATTTTGAATAATTTCTATTTATTAGAAGCGCAGATTTTTTTTTTGCCAAACCTTCTAGGAGAATAATTGCTGGGTGAAGATCTTCAAGTAAAATTTTCAACTAATTTTTCGCAAATCCCATTGGATAGTAGATTTTGCAGATACTGAAGATCTTATCTAGCTTCTTACTGAATACATAGGGCATGTTTGGAACCATTACCAAGCTTGCCTTTCCTCGCTGAAGTAGCCTCGCTTTGCTGAGAAATATCAAGTAAGATTTCTTGCTGTGTTTGGTTTCCTAGCCTTACGTATTCTTCATTATCTGCCAAACCAGTGGGGCCATTTGTCATTGAGACAAGGAGAGAACCAGACGATAAGAATGGAGAGAGGGGAATCGAGAGATGAGAGAGAAGACTCCATGGCCGGTGGCAAAGGGAGCTTGGAATCAACACGCACGGGAAGCTAATTGCAGTGGTGACGGGCTTGATCTAGAAGTGGGCCTCTTGGTTTGGTGACTCCATAGTGATTTGGTCTCTAATCCCAGCAGTACGGTATCAATTTTGTGGTCTGCTCGTCGATCCCATGCGCCAAAGCTATGATAAGGCAGTCTGGGCTGGATTGGTGGTTGCTCCTAGCATTGTGGACTTCGATTTGGGCTGCCAAAAACTTAATTCAGATGAGCCAACAACGATTTGGTCAGAGAGCGCTGTACCCAATGGGAGAGATGAGCGAGCAAATCAACCTTGCCTGTGCAGGAAAGCCGATTTGGCTCGCCCGTGTGAGCAAGGATTTCCTTGCCGGGTTAGGCCAGCTTGCCTTGCAAAGCAAGTTTTTTGGTACATACCAAATGGGTAGTCTTGTTTGGCGAGATGAAACAGTATCTAGAAAAACAACCAAACACGGCCTTGTTTTCCTGTATCCTTGCTCTCTAATTGGAGATCTGCATATCTGAAATAAGTTGAAACAAATTTCAATGTGAACTAGTAGCAGAGTTTATATCAACTGGAAAGCTATTGCTCAGCATAAGGTGACTTTAGTTTTTTAACGATGAATTCAATGTCTTTCAAACTTCTTGGTCTTTTTTTTTGGGAGATTTCAAACTTCTTGTTTAGTTGCCTCCAACAAACAAAGTTATGTAGTTTGTTGAGGTTGCTTTAGTTTATACTGGTGTTTACTGGTTTTCCAGAAACAAAATCTTTTGTTGACCTTTGTAGTTCCAATTTGTAAAACTAAATACACAGCAGATGCAAAACGTCGCAAATCGCAATGGATTGTTGGGTCTTCAGATAGCTACATACCTAAGATACATACTGTAGATTTTTATCTGCATGTGTGCTTAGTCTGTAACTTTGGAGATTTATTTACATGCCGGAGATTACTTGAAGCAAATTATGTTGTCAACTAGTAATACACCTTATATCAACTGGACTGAAATGACTGCATTAGTTCTTAGCATAAGGTGACTAGTTATGTTTCAAACCTATGGCTGAGTTGTCTCGAATGAACAAACTTATGTAATTTGTTCTTGTTGTATTGGTTTATAGTGGTGCTTTAATTTTTATTTTCATGGACGATTTTTTGTCAACCTTTATCATCTCGAATGAACAAACTCAAGTTTTAAGCTTCAGTAACTTGCACAGGCAGACACAAAGCGTCAGTACTTTTTTTTTTCCCATGAAGTCGATCTGTAACCTGGGAATTTCCTCACTCGCTATTTGGCTTTTGTCTAGGTGCATCGCTGCAAAGGCTCGGAAAATACCGAGAAGCAATGAGACAGTACACCAAGGTTCTGGAGCTGTCTAAGGAGACAGGTGAAGATTCTGGCTGCACCGAGGCCTACGGTGCCATAGCTGACTGCTACACCGAGCTGGGCGACCTGGAGCGAGCGGCGAAGATATATGACAAGTACATATCGAGGCTGCAGCCCGGCGAATAGAGATCTGGGCAGCTGGCTCTTGATTTCTTACAGACGAGACAGTGAGTTCCTTCCTGTTGGTTGTTTTTCTCGGCACAAGTCGTGGGTTTTGTCGGTCTGTTAAACTTGGCTGCAGGGCTTGGATTTTTCTGAGAACGATTTTGATATTTGTATAGAAATAAATACTGATGCTCTGATAACACTGTTCCTTTTCTGAAGTATTCCCGCCCGTCTTTCATCAAATCTTTGGTTTCTGATATGCATGCCTGCCTACTGTGTCCTGAGTTCTGACACAGCACATACGGTTGCAGCCGTGATATTATGCATTGCCCATTGGCCATGAACTCATCGGTGTTGGCTCCAACTTCCAGCTATTGTAATATCGACGATCAATGCCATTCTGCATTGGCTGTACTGGTGCTGAAATGCTGTGAGAGGAAAATATCGTTCCTATGGCCTTTGTTTAGTTCCGAAAAGTGAAAAGTTTTCGGTACTGTAGTACTTTCGTTTGTTTGTGACAAATATTATCCAATCATAAACTAACTAGGATCAAAAGATTCGTCTCGTGATTTACAGCTAAACTGTGTAATTAGTTTTTGTTTTCGTCTATATTTAATGTTTTATGCATGTGCCACAAGATTCGATGTGACACGGAATCTTGAAAACTTTTTGGTTTTCAGAACTACCTTGTTTAGTTTGCAAAAATTTTCGTTTTTGGCTACTGTAGCACTTTCGTTTTTATTTGACAAACATTGTCCAAACAAGGAGTAACTAGGCTCAAAAGATTCATCTCACAAATTACAGGTAAACTGTGCAATTAGTTTTTATTTCCATCTATATTTAATGCTCCATGCATGTGAATAAAGATTTGATGTGACGGGAAATCTTGAAAATTTTTACGAACTAAACCCTATGTGCAGCATCTTTTGAAACGCCAGGACGCGTTGCTCCGCTCTCTCTCTCTGATGATCGGTCATTGGATTGTTCGGTTGGGAATTGAAAAGAAAGAAGCGTCCACAGGACAATGTCAGCGTGTCGCTGTGTGGTCGCAGCTGCAGCTGCCGACGTACGCACCGGCACGGCTGCACCGCAATGCCGACATGCGAGCAGCGACACGGCGCCACCAGTCTACCACGTACTCACGACCGCACAGGGGCGCGCGCCATATGCGGGCACACCGCACACGCGCCACCGGCGGATTCGACCAGAAGAAGCACAGGGTCTACGTACGTCGCTTCAGTTAATCTCCTATGTTGGATTTTCTATCGTGCTGATGTGATGCTTTAGAGCGGATTCAATTGGAAGCTGATTATGCTGTTTCTTGTCAGCTTCTTCTGTCGTTTCTCCCCTGCTTCGCCCCCTTCTCGTGCTAAGCCAAAGAGACAAATATATACCTCAATTTCTGTTTTTCATTAGTGCTTCTCACCCCCTTCTCTCTCCTCATCGTGCTCTCTCTATCTCTCTCCCGACACGGACAGACAACAATGGCTGCCGCGACTGGGGAAATTTACATATTTACTATTATAACGGATGACACTTATCGGAATATCACTCTTATAATGATGCTTACATTTTTAGCAGTTTTAAGTCGCACGTCTTACATTTTTACCACTTTTGCCTACGTGGCATGTCAGATCGGACTGACACATTGACGCACAGTCAGCATGAGTACGTGAAATGTCTTTACTGTCCCTGTCGTGCTCCTCTCTCTCCCTCTCCAACAATTGGGGCCTGCAACTTCCGTCACTACCAGGTGGGTCCCACTGGTCAGTTGTGTCTTCCACCTCTAGCACCCGAGGTAGGCAATAGATCGAGTATAAAGGATCTATATGGTTATAACAGAATATAGAGCAAGAATGCACTATGGTTGTGTACTTTGGGACGACGTTTCAACATATGGGCCCCTCCAATTAAAAACTTTCCCTAACATAGTGGACTACAAAAGGTTAGACATGGTTGTCGTTACTTGCTGATTACAACAATCATCCATATACAGGCCAACCCACAAACATATATAGGTAAACTCTAGTCTAAGCATCATGGTTATACGACAAAGATTAATACACTAATCCTTGATATATGTTATAGTATTTCTCTAATCTTGAATTATTTGATCGTCGGATTGATCATGTAATGTAACGACCGTCAACAACAGACAAAACCAAGCTAGACCGGGTTTCCCTGTCCAAGCATGTTTTAATATATTTTTTTCTTTCTGTTATGAGTTATGACCCTCGTTCGGTCTGAAAATTTATAGTCTTATTCTCTAATAGAGGAATTTCCCATAAGACCAGTGTCAGTGGCCCGTTTCAATGTACTGTTTCTAAAACAAATTCGCTGACAGGGCATTAATGAAACGAATGATGAAACAACCTCCACGTTGCATGAGTTTCACTTTGACGTTTCCTAGGCTGGGCAAAGCATTTAACTACTGCAAAATGATTGGATCACATGCAAGATGGTGAAACAATTTAGCCCTCAGTGGGGATTTCATTCCGTTTCACCGCGTGGGAAACGACACTATGCTGAAACTACTTTCTTCTCTCTCCACTTCGTTTCATGTAAAAAGTGCAGTTTTACTGACATAGCGCTCTAATAAATGTGCATGACATTCTGGTGAAACCCTCACTAAGACTGGCATAAGAAATGGTAAACTGGAGGGCTCTAGAGCTAACAGCCTACCACTGCGAGCGAGAGGGGAATGCAGACCGTTACTGCAGGCGCGTTCGTGGCGCACCAGCGATCGCTCACGACCTCCACACGCCGTCGCGCCGATTGACACATATATTGGCCTGCAGCTAGCTACATACTCCTATATATATAGCCTACAACGCGCGACGGACAGGGTGACCTGCGCGTCCGGACTCCGGACGTTCGCCGCCGCGCCGTGTGGGAACAAAATAAAGCGAGCGCACGCATATCAACCTCTCTCACGTATAGTAGTACGTACTACGCCCTTATCTGCTTGCTCCGCGGCGGCCAGTGTATAAATAGCACCTGAACCTGCTACTTATCGCTCGCTCGTCCCTCTTGGATCTTCATCACCACCAGCGCGGCTGCTGCGACGAGGTCCGATCGATACATCGTCAATGGCGTCCAAGGCTCTCTTCCTGCTCGCCATCGTCCTAGCGGCGGCCGCCGTGCTCACCACCGCGGCGGGCCAAACTTGTGCGTCGTTGTTGGATTCCTGTTTCTTTCTTCTCTAGCTTAATTCCTTCTCATATTATTACACACACGAAAATATAATACGATGACGCTGATTCATATACCTATATATATGCTAATCGGTAGAGCAAAAGTAATCACGCACGTTCATGAAGGGGGTTCTGATGCAAGTATATATATACTAATTCGTTGTTCATCCACACCAACGCAGATGAAAACAACGAGAAGATGGCATACAACGACGCCGGCGTGAAGGACGACAGGCACGGCGGCGGCGGCGTATCAGCTGGTGGGTACGCCTGCGAGTACGGCTGCTGCCACCACGTATTCCATGGAGGCTGCCAGAAGTGCTGCCCGCCGCCGCCCGGCGCTGCTGGCCGACCGGAGGAGGTGAAGAACTAGACCAGGCCGGCGGCCCGGCCGCTGCCAATTAAAGCCTCTCTCAGGCGCTGCGCTAGCTAGCTAGTGTAGCGAGGATCTCTTGTGTCAAATAAGAGTACTCGTCAAATAATTGTACGGCTGTAGCTAGGTATCATCAGAACGTGCGAGACGTCGACTTGCTTTTGTACGTAGACGTTTGCATGCACCCTTATGCGCCAACACATGATGCATGCCGTAGCACCCTTAGCTTATGCCAACATGATGCACACTTCTATCCTTTCTTCGTTTCGTATAAAAGAATTATATAATCTAAAAGTGTTTTGTTTGGAATAAGCTTATTCAAACTCTCTTTCAAGAATGTGAAGTGCACGATCTAGATCAGGAGCAACTCATCGGACGATAATATGAACGTACGATTGTGACCCGGCGGCCGGATATATATGTATATATAGACACAACACTGAGGCCGCGTTTGGCACCATGAATTGTTCCAATCCTTATTATGAGAATATATAGCTAGAATCAGAGGCAAACAACCAGCAAAACGTTTCTACTGAGACCGCGTTTGGCACCATGGATTGTTCCTATCCTTATGACAATAGCTAAAATCAGAGAAAAACAGCACACCAGCAAAACGTTTCTACTGAGGCCGCGTTTGGCACCATGGATTGTTCCTATCCTTATGAGAATAGCTAGAATCAGAGAGAAACAGCACACCAGCAAAACGTTTCTACTGAAGCCACGTTTGGCACCATGGATTGCTCCTATCCTTGTGAGAATAGCTAGAATTAGAGGGAAACAGCACACCAGCAAAACGTTTCTACTCGGAACACTTCGGAATAATTCTGTATCTTGGTACCTGGTTGCGAATGTGAAACAGTAAAAATGTGATTTTGCAATTATTCTAATTCTTCCTTCGTGCACATCATATTTTGGAGTTAGTTTCTTTTAAACGTAGCAAGTTAAAATGGGTTGTACTTAAGTTGTTGTTTGCATACAAAAAGTTTGAAAATTTTAAGCGCTTAAACATTCATATGAATTTTTTATGAAAACCATTTTTAAAATCAATTCCAACCAACAACCAAATGGTCTAGTGATTCTAATTCACTATCTGAAATATCTCATAAAATAATCTGGATCTAAAATACTTTTACAAGAACCTGGATCCCTACCAAATGCACCTAGGTTCATTTTTGTGGTCCTAGACTGTCAACCTTATAGCAATATGAACAATTGATAGTTTTTTATAGTTTGGGGATACAATCTTTGAAGAACTAGAGGGAATTTAGGCGGAGAACAACAAGGAACCAGAGGGAGGCAACAACAACAATATGCACATAGCTCTTGGATAGAGGAGGAAGATGACTTATGTTCTCCTAGATGCGTCATTCTGATGCTACCTAAATGTTTATCCACCCTGCTCCTATCCTGGCAAAGGCCTCTAAAGCAAATATCCAATACTCATAGACGTTGATAGGAATACCATATGTGTATCACATTATAGGATTGATCTTATTTGAATCATCAAATCCTCCATGCTAGATTTGTATCTATCGTTATTCTTAGAACCAAGTTGACCAAGCACAACATTGTGATCTAAAGAAATTGATTCCGCACACACTACCACCGATTGCATATGTATCTTGTTTCCATATCCCAACTGGTTGAGAGCACAAGTTTTGTTCAGCAAACTCCTGACTTGTTGTAAGATACCTTATCATATATACCGTGTTGCCAAAGGAAATGATATAGCACAACACTTGGATAAAAGTTTTGTTAGACCATGATTCCTCGTTTACAATTAAGTCTAATCCATGCACAACCATATAAGCATCAAGCAATATCCAAGAAATAGGTTCCTGGTCTTAAAATAGTCTTAATGCTTGACCATCTCTTCACTGGCATCATTCTAAAATGTGTTGACACATGATGCACTAGAGTCACTTTTCCAATTATAGAACCCTACTTTTAAAATGCTTCTTTGTTTCATTGCTCAAATAGAGACCACTTGGATTTATTACTTCAAGAGACCAAGTGCTAGGAAATGTCTCCTATTCCTTCAAGACAATGCCTCATATTACTTGTACTTGACCCATTCCCTTCAGGGAATCCGAGTTCTCTATAATCAAATGATTGATCTTTAGTTTGGCGGTGTGTAAATAAAGACCATATTGTTGAGAAATTCTAATAGCTCAGTCAAACTCCAATAATGCATCATTGGTACTCCTTTCTTGAGAAGTAGTCAATACAACCTTGATAACTATGATGGGACAGTTTGACGTATTGTTGGGATCCAACAACTAATGAACTGAGGGTCTTCCAAATAACATATTCTTGGGGTGTTGGCAAAGGAAATTGAAGCCCTAAAATTAGAATACGCTTCCTTTTGCGGCCAGTTAGTTTATGAACCCCATAGAGACCATTCAATGTATAAGAAGATGTGCAGTAGGAATAAAGCAAATGACATTTGTCTTGGGCTATTCAAGCCAGCAAACCATTTAGTGAAGCATCAGATAACTGATCCTTGCCACTGCTTTCCACTACTTGGAAGAGACTCTCCCGTTGACACAATGCATAGACCGGAACCCCACAAATGTTGCAACTCAATGACCTTCCCATCAAGTAATGGCATAAAATGTATTGAACAGCTCATCTTACACTTGCTAGATGAACAATCAAACACCATCGACCATAATATCTCTAGATGCCCTACAACTGTACGACCACCAATGGATGGCCAAAGTGTTGGCCTTAGTTGAATAACATCACTATGCTATTAAAATGTATGGGTGGAGGCCATGGTTCCTATGGTTGAATGGTATTTACCTCCAACTCCTTGTCCTCATGAAAATTGGTGGCACAACCAACAAAAAACACCAAGGAAATGAGTACCTACTCAGTGAGGGCAAGAGCATACCTACCACAATCATGGTTTTGTCCATCTCCATGTCCTTGAGGTAAATGTCAAAACGCATATGCTCATGCTTACTTGGTGTCAGAATAAAACCTTCCACAAGAATGTCTTTCTAGAATGATATTTCATCGAACATCTTCCAGGTGCAAGTGGAAATGATGCTCAACATGCTTGCAGCTGAGATTATCTAGGGTGTGTCCAAGGGTGTGGTGGAGGGAGACAGCTCAACAACAAAGGTATCATAAACATCGAAGGATGCCATTAGCATGTTCTTAGCGAGCGTTACGGCACAACTGATGGTGGAAGTTTGCAACACATTCTAGACATAAAACTAGTAAGAATTGTTATAGATGCACCATCCATGGATGATGCTTTGAGCTTGACATGCATCATGACTAGGTTAGAAGAAGATGTATGCCACCATATTGCTTGTCCTCTCATGAACAAACACCTTGTTGTTATCGTGTGGTTCAAAGACCTAGAGTAGAACCTCATCCATTAAGGAATAGAGAATGTGGCTCACCATGCCATGAAGAGTGCCTCCCATTGAAGCCTTATGTTGTGACCACTATTGGGACACTAGTGGAAAAGGGGATGGCTGATGTGCTCAAAGATGCAATGGAACACGCATCTTGGGATGGAGTGCATGTTGGTTGAGCCATAGCTATGGTAGAAATCATAGTGGAGGATGAACACGTAGTAGTGAAAGTCACCAAAGAGGATATTAGTGTCGCCAAGGAAAATACTATTATGTCCACCACAATCTAGCCCGCATTGGTTGAAGCAGTGGATGCTGCCATTGTTGTTCTCTTGACCACAAAGGTGGTGGCCAACACCATGGGTAGGTTGTAGGATACTGATGCCATGCAGGAGGACGAGAGCGCCAACAAAACTCCATTGAGATGGTATAGCCTCTCGTTCAATTGTCACAACATTGTCACCATCATCGTCATCTACACACAAAGATTAGCGACCTAACCATGGCTCAATCGATTATTTGGGGATGCTAGTTGTTATGGTTCTAGATTGTCTATCTTAGCAATATGAACAATTGATAGTTCTTGATAGTTTGAAGATGCAATCTAGAGAATTAGGGGGCAGTTAGGTAGGGAATAAGAAGGAAACAAAGGGAGGCAACCATAGTTATTGGGACCGAACCGGACATCAAACCGGTGAGGCTATCGGTTCACTGGTTCATTGGTCCAACCGTTTAGAACCGGTTGAACCGTCGGTTCGATAGTTTTGGACCGGATAAATTGAACCGTCCACAAATATTTTGAACCGGTGCAATATAATGATATATAATAGATAATTGTTATCTAAAAATTGATAATTAACAACATATAGTTGACCACATACAAAATAAGCTGATAAAGAACATAATGATATAACCAAGTAACCAGCTTTCAACTATTCTAGAGAAGGAAGATGACTTATATTCTCTCTAATGCCTCATTCTGATGTTACATGGATGTTTTCCACCTTGCTCCTATCCTAGCAAAGGCCTCTGAAGCCAACCCATATCAACCTAGAGCTAGCATCGAGTCCCATGTTCATGACAATTTCTCAGGGATTTGATTTCTTGAAAAGGAGAAAGGGTTATTCACATTTTTAGGTGAGTTTTTTCTGATTTCTGATTCTCAAGTGAATCCAAGAAATGTTTCTATTTCTAACCCTATATGCTAAAATTATTTGGCATTTTCCTTCTCAGAAACAAGAAATATTTCTATTTCTAACCCTATATGCAAAAATCATTTGGCATTTTCCTTCTCAAAAATAGTTGGATCCTGTTTTTGGATTGAAAGGATCTAGAGAATACCTAGCAAATGTAGGATTGTAATGCCACATTGCCACTATACCATAGCAATAAAAGGGTAGTATATGAGATATTCATTACTAATTACAATTAGTAAAAAACAAAAAAAATGTAGAAGTAATTGTCAGATCGATGTAATGATGACCATTGTTAATGGACCGTTTGCTAGGCCACTTACTTGAAGCTAGGTGACCTTAAATATAACCAACCTATGGTGAAAACTATATATTATACTATATGTCTATATATAGTTTTATGTCATGTTCATATAGATCCATAAATCTTGCTTGACCAACTACATATATATATATGGCACATCATAATTCTCACTTGAAGCTTGGCCCTACAAACTGTGAGGCAAATGTGCATCGTAGCAGCTCTCACCTGCACGTCAGGCTGGGCATTCGGTATTACCAAACTGATCGGTTCCGTTCTTCGATATCCATGTAAATTTGGTTCCACAAAAAACTACTACCGATCGGTTCCTTCCAAAACTGGAAACCGAGCAAAATCGGTATCAATAATTTCGGATCGGTTTTGGTATTTACCGAAGGAACCGAATAAATTACAGAAACACATCAGAAACAGGATGCAATGGAAGCTGCCATCCCTGTCGCCGAGCTCGGTCCTCAAAAGCTTGAACCGTGGACAGAAACCGAATTTTTCGGTTTCGGTATTTTTCGGTTCGGTTCTCGATAATTTCGGTTCGGTTCTCGATTTTCGGTTTTTGGTTCTTGGTAATCAATCTACTCAATGATAAATACCAAAAGAACCTTTTTTATGCAAAGTAGAAAATGACTCAGTTCTCATTATTGAGAACACAGTTTGCTACATGATTTTGCAGATTCATAAACTGATTTAATGAAGGATATATCGCATGTTGCGGTAGGACTTTCTCAGAAATGAAGTTATTGTGCATATATGAGTTGGACTTTGTATTCATGCATCTGTTCTTATCAAAATTAAGCAAGACATAAGTTGGTATTTGGGAGGGGTATACAGAACCATGTAATTAAGGATATCATCATGCATGTTGACACCCACATATTGCTAATCGAATTGCATTGTTTCTGATATGAACATACCAAAGGCAACAACAAAAACATGTAAGAATATCATTCATAATTTCATATTATATTAGTAATACTTTAGTTCTAAATTGCAAGTTATTCTAGTTTTTAGGTAAATAGTTTTTCCTACACACCTAGATACCTATGTATCTAGAGAAGTCAAAACAACTTACAATTTAGAAGTGAGGGATGGAGTAAGTTTTATATGCCACGTGGAGAGGTTGAGGAGACGATTTCTCTTGTGTCCCCTAATTTTTTAGTGATGTTAACATCAACAAAAGTCACATCTCCCTTAATAATGACAAGTCAGAATTGGGCCGGTGTAATTAACTTATTGTTGACATCTTAAGAGAAGGGGGTAGTTAGTTCCAAGATTATTTTTTTGAGCGAAACAGGAGAAACCCAAGGGGCCTCTACTATAAAATATATTAAAGAAAAAAATGTCCAAAACAACAATGTAATCAAGGGGATTACAGAAAAAAACTCAAGCTACAACCCTAGGACCTTCCTAGAGAAGTTTAAGAAACAAAAAAGGAAACAAAGAAAATTAACAGAATTACACAAGGTGATCTATCCATAACTCAATTGCTGGGAAATACTTCTTCTTAGCTCTCCACAGGAGTTGTCTGAAGATTTCTTTAAAACCCGTTAAACCTCTGAGGGAGTTGACTTGAATTCCTCTAAAGATGAAATCATTTCTTAAACCCCAAATGCACCAACACATGATGATGATGATCTCCATAACACAATTAGGACTGCTGATCACTGTTAAGTTAATGAGGCTCCAGCAATCTCTTGCCACGCTGCACTCAAGAAAGAGGTGTGCAATTGTTTCTTCAACGCTGCAATCATAGGAGGGCAAAAACATATTTTTCCTTTTCAGCAGATTTCTTGTGCTTAACCTGTCCTGAACCAAGTCACAAAAAAAAAACATGTCCTGAACCAACAACCAAAAGAAAACCTTGTGCTTGGGTTCACAAGACGACTTCCAAATCCATTTAAAAATTGGATCCACCTCCGGATGACCAATAAGATGCTGATAGACTGACTTTGAAGAAAAAAAGAAGTTTCTCCAGATATAAGTCCAAGAGTCATGGTCATCGTTCTTGGGCGGAGAGCTAATAATTTGTAGGACCTCTTGAAACTGTTGAAAAGCTTGCACAGACAGTGGTAGATTGAAAACTTTGGATAACGGATCAGCTCTAATAGCATTTTTGAGGGTTTGCTTCAATAACAATACAAAGACTGCCGTTTTGCATATAATAGAAAAAAAATAGGCATGGTAATGAAGTTAACTTCAGCCATCGCCGTAAAGGACATGGTATAGGCGCGAGGCTACCTCGGTACGACGGTACCTCCAAGATCTCTCTTGTTTGAACGCTTCCTCATCCCTCGACAGACAAATTCAGCAGAGACGATATCTTATCCAGATGAGGACAGGAATAATGGAGCTGCCCCAATCGCTCGATCGATCCGGACTCCGGAGAAATACTGTACTTATTTATCCTATTGCCTGCCTGCGTGTCTATCCAACAAGGGCCTTGTTTAGTTAACCCTAAAAATCAAAAACTTTTTAAGATTCTCCGTCATATTGAATCTTGCGGCATATGCATAGAGCACTAAATATAGACGAAAATAAAAACTAATTGCACAGTTTACCTATAAATCGCGAGATGAATTTTTAAATCTAGTTACTCTTTGATTGGACAATGTTTATCCAATAAAAACGAAACTGCTACAATTCCGAAAACCAAAAAGTTTTTGGAAATAACAAGGCCTTGATGTAACTGGAGCGTATGGTCTGTATAAACAAATTGCAATGTTAATTAATGCACACATCCATGAGTCAAACTTGGCATGCATGTATGTTTCTTCCGCCGAGCAGGTTTTGAATCTCTATACGTGGACAGGCAGAGATCAATGGATGATGCAGCAGCAGCAGCAGCAGACATGCATGTTGCACGATTGCACGCATGCACGTTAATGCAATCTACCTCCCAACTGCTACCGTCTCATTGATGATCATGTGTACCTGCACCTCAGCGTGCAGCATGGCCGGACCCCAAACCTACACGGCTGCATGCCGATCGACGAGAGGAGAGATCTCGGCAGCTGGCCACCGAACCTCGCTCCAGTCCGCCTATAAATACGCTGAGCTCGCATGCACAGCTTCGCATCACACTCGCAGCGACCTTTCCACAGTTGTAGTTCAGAGAGAAAGACGACACCGAGATCGCCGATAGCACCAATCATGGCGTCCAACTCCAAGGCGCTCCTCGTGTTAGCGCTCCTGCTCGCCGCCACTTTCCTCGTCGCCTCCGCTAACGAGCAAGCCCGTGAGCGTGAGTTCATTGAATTTCATGCAGTGCGCACTGTAGCTAATACTAATTAATAAGTAGTAACTAGCAGGGCTTTCATTCAGGCAACGAATTAATTAAAAGATAGTTCGCCGGATCATATCCACCCATATATATATACACTAATTATCTGTACTATGATGTGTTGGGTTTTGGCAGAGGCCAAAGAGGAGAAGAAGGCGGAGGTCCAGGACTGGCACGGCGGCGGCGGCTACCCGGGTCGCGGCGGCGGCTGGCACGGCGGCGGCGGCGGCTACCCTGGCGGACACTGCCGGTGGGGTTGCTGCGACCGCGGGCACTATGGCGGCTGCCGGTGCTGCTCGCACCCCGACCAGATACCGGAGCCCATGTACCGCCCTGAGCTCGTCGAGGTCCACAACTGATGAGTTGCTGCTACGTACTATGTCCGGCGATGGGCAGCAGGCACACGTACTACGTTCGTCCTGTGTAGTCAATAAAAGTTTGGTTCCACCAACGTCATGAATGAATGAATGAAATAAAATAAGGTGAACGCATGCATGCTTTGTGTGCGTAGTTGGAAACATCGATTTGCGCGGCTAATCGATTAATAATGTACTCTTCTATATCATGCATCTCATGGAATAAATAGACTTATCATTGTTGTTGTAAAAACACATCGCCATAGTTAAAACATTTCTCGATCTCTCTGTCTATCACGATCAACATAGTTGATGTAAGTACAAGAATGCAAAGGCGCAAAGTAAGAAAACTATACATCTGAATATTGATAATTACAATTACAGTGTATGGCTCACACATATATACAGTCCGAATAAGGCGTAAGAGTTTGATAAAAGCCCACATAGAAAACATAGTGGAATTAGGAGTTTTCCTCCTTTCATTTTTTGGTTGGTGTAGTATGTTCTACAAAAATCATAACAGAAAACAAGGATCCCGATAATTCTTCAAACTCTGTTGTCCTCTGCAAAAAGGAAGAAAATGCAAAATAATAAGGGCATAAAACAACTCACAAGGATCAACCTCCAATTCTTGACGGCCGATCAAATGTTGGGTAGGTAATTTCGAATCATGACAAACAAGCTGGATGTTGAAACCCTTGCCTATGTTCCTTAATTTGAGCTTCAGCTGAGTACTGCTATGTCAATTGTGTGTTCTCCAAATACTCTTGCCAACCAACTGATATGGCCATGAGAGGGCATGGAATAGGAATTTTCCTAAAAATTACTGTTGACACGAGTATGAGAACTAGAACACTCAAATCACAAAAAGATTGAGATGGCGGTATGGCATATGATATTAGGGGCTGTTTAGATTTGAAATTTTTTGGCCCAAAAAGAGAACAAATTTTGTGGAATTGGGGCCTGGGAACTAAACGGGGCCAAAAAATTTTGGGGCAAAAATTTTGGGCTGCAACTGTGCACGCACTCACATGGAAGCCCACCAATGACAACTGCAAATGCATGTAGCCCAAGTTGTGTCAGAAAAAATTTGCCAAACTAAACACCTAAAATTTTTCGCGTGTTCTGACCACAAATTTTTTTACCACTTTGACCAAAAGATTTCAAATCTAAACATAAATTGGCTTAGCTGGTTCTAGGAATCAACCTAGCCAATTTCCTTGGGTTTCACCTACGAAAAGGTAGCTATCACACTTTCCCGGTGAAGGATGCATGGCTAGATTATGAGCAAAACAGCAAGGATAATTATTGTGCTTACTTGGCAAAGGCCGTTTTTGGACAAATTAGCAAAAGAATAATAAATCTCTCATCCAATAGGGACTAGAGCATGGACGCCGACAGGTTGCCCTATGCAGTGGCAAAGGGAAGGGGGCTTAGGGGCCAGCCACACCCCCAAACATTTCTAGCCCCCACCCCCACCCCCACCCCAATAGTCGACCACTCAATTTGCTATTTAATATTTCAATTAGCTAGTTAATTGTGTTGTTTGTGCTTTCATTTCTTGTAGTCCCTCCATATTAATCTAATAATCTATAATAGCATCTTCAGAGTCATTCTATTATTTTATCCATCTCTTTTATTGTTTTTTATTATTGCCTATAAAATGTCTAGTTCATCCTCATAGTACACCCTCTAATTAGCTAGTTAAATATAATTGGTGCTTTATTTGTTTGATCTTCCTCCAAACTATAATATATAATAACATCATTTTTTGGGTTTAGTCTTCCTATTGTCTTCTCTATTAGCTTTGTTCCAGTTATTATTGTGATTCTTTTTTCTAACCTAAAAAATAGATTGATCGTTATAGGCCTAGGGCTATTTAATTCTTTTACCGATCTCCAATGGCATCTATATAATTTCGCTTTAGTCTTCGTATTATCTCCCTTACCTCATTTATTCATGTTATTATCATTATTCCTGTTAAATTTATAGATATAGGGCTAATTAATTTTGGTCTCTGACTCTCTGAAATATTGAATGTTCTTTGTTGGGGAACAGCTGCATCCTTCCCCCTGGTAGCGTCGAAGGTTATCCTTCACCCAAGGAACCTCCGACGCCTGAAGCGTCGAAGGATATCCTTCACTGGAAAATACTAATGTTGACGACT
>Ga0182004_10000183_pt1 | contig 30967 bp, 20 predicted proteins | sample Sormic07211540_1_FD_120479 | JGI IMG/M metagenome (GOLD analysis project Ga0182004, IMG submission 120479) | Endophyte microbial communities from Sorghum bicolor roots, Mead, Nebraska, USA - 072115-40_1 MetaG | ecosystem: Host-associated > Plants > Roots > Unclassified | place: USA: Nebraska...
AAATCTGCACACTTAAAATAATATTTTTTGACCCTAAATAGTTTCAATTTATAAACTTTTTAACTACAAAGTTGTACATCACATCAAAAACTACAATTTTTTAATATAAAGTTTATCTTTATCCAAATTTATATGAAAAAGTTATAAATTAATCTTTGTTGTAACCATCGAAGCGGACATTTTAACGTAACCGCCATGATTAATAACTAACCATGGCGGGCATTTTAAAGTAATCACCACAGTTAATATCTGGACAGTTAACTTACAATGTCCGCCACAGTTAATAACTCGCGCTTATTTTACAATATCATAACTCATTAACCGTAGCGCTTATTTTACAATGTTCTTATTTTACAATGTCATAACTCATTAACCGTAGCGCTTATTTTACAATGTCTGCCACAATTAATTATTAACCGTGACGGTTGTTCAGTGGGCTGGTCCGCTTCAACCGGCGTGAATAATCATGGCGGACAAAAGTAACACCCACTTCGAAGTATTGCGTAAAATAAAATATATAGTAATGATATATGTGTAATTAGTTTTTATTTTCATCTATATTTAGTACTTTATAAATGTGCCACAGATATGACAGAGAATTTCAGAAAGTTCTTAAATGTTAGGATAAACTAAATAATACTTTAGTAATTATTATTTAACCATATATTAAAGTAGGCGTAAATCTCATAAATCACAGACGGTACAATTAATTATTTTTTATTTATAGATAGAGAATCTTAATTTTTTTTTGGTTCTTATGACTAGCCATAATATATATAGAAACATAGTACTGCATGCATGTTTTATTGTCCTCGTCATCAAAGCGTGGCACGCACATGGGTGGACGCAGCTTTGAGGATACTTGAACGACAGAAGACGTACGATATAGATGACCGTGCTGCATGCCGCGTCCACAGCTCGATCATCGGCGCGTACATTCTAGCTATGTTACCCATGCATGTATGCATGCATTATTATTACAGGTTACACATTGCATGTAGCTACTAGATACAGTATACATACATATATATATATATATATATATATATATATATAGCGACGTCCGCGATGTCGTCGATCGTCATCAGGGCGTAGCTTAGAGCCGCTAGCTATAGATGGAGCTAGCACTGCCTGATGCACTTGCACTGTCGCATGACGCCGTCGCAGTTGCCGCCGCCCCATCCCTCCTGCAAGCACACCTGCGCGCAGTTGTGGTCCGACATGCAGAGCCCCTTGAAGCCCGCGCTCCGGCGCCGGCACACGCGCGCCTCCGCCAACGGCACCGCCACCTCCTCTGCATGTATATATTATATTATATATATATATATATAGGATGCAGCTTATAATATATATAAATAAAATATAAACCCACGTGCGTTAAGAGCCCATCCACATTTAGTTCCCAAAAGTTTTTAAAATTCTCCATTAAATATATGTAAAAACAAAAATTAATTACACAGTTTATTTGTAAATCACGAAACTCTTACACATATATAGTACATTAAATATATGTAAAAACAAAAATTAATTACACAGTTTATTTGTAAATCACGAGACGAATCTTTTAAGCCTAGTTACTAAATGGACAATGTTTATCAAATAAAAACAAAAATGCTATAATATCGAAATCTAAAAATTTTTCGAACAAAACAAGGCCTCACTTGTCTTAAAAAAGCGCTAATCTATTAAACGGAAGCAAATAGTAGGATCGTACTAAATAATTGATAGATTTGACAGATAAATCGAATTGGTTAACAGATTTGACGGCCGGATAAATTGAAGATAATGTAGCTAGGCTGTATGCATGACGTACGTGCAACGACGATGAGCAGCAGCAGGAGGACGGCCACCTGCGTCGCCACTTTCCTCATCGTCCACATGCTGATCGATCGGTCTCCTAGGACGATGGATGGATAGATGAGCGTGTTCGTGCAAAGGCGATGCTGATCTGTCTCGTGGCCCGCAGATATATATATAGGCGCCGCGCGCCGGCCGGCCGGCGCATGCAAGAGCGGCGCCGCGTGGCGAGCGAGCTCCGGCCGTGCTGCAGGTGCACGTGGCTGCCCGCACGGGCTGCATGCGTGCCAGGTCGATCAGTAGTGTCAGTATAGCACGACACGTGTACGTACGGCGCCAGTCATGCATGCAGCACGCAGCTGATTCCCATCGCCTGTGTCTGGCATGCACGGGAGATCGGAGTCGATCGGAGGAGAGCTCGTCGAGACGAGGTTGTTGCACCGCTGTCCTCAGGCGGTGGCAAGCTAGCTAGCAGCGTGGCAGCAGGTGGCAGGGGGCGACCCGCCACGTGTCCCCCGCCACGTGACTATAAGTACCTTGCTGTGCCACACGTACACCTCCACTATCACTGTCATCATCATCGATCCATCGATCGATCACCTCACCTCACCTCACCTGTCCGTACGTCGTCGTCGTCGTCGTCACTAATCCGATCCACAGTCGTACGTCGTCGATCGATGGAGTTCAGGTCGTCCAGGGCCACCGTGTGCGCGCTCCTCCTGATGCTGCTCGTGCTCTCACGTAATATATAATGATATAATATAATTTGTCGATCGACGACCGGCTTATAATGTGCTAGTATTTCTTTCGTCCATCTGCCTCATCGATCACCTTCCTTCCTTCATTCACAGACGACGGCGGCGACAATGGCGGCGGGACGTCGTCGGCGATGGTGGCGGAGGCCCGGGTGTGCATGGGCAAGAGCCAGCACCACTCGTTCCCCTGCATCTCCGACCGCCTCTGCAGCAACGAGTGCGTCAAGGAGGAGGGCGGCTGGACCGCCGGATACTGCCACCTCCGCTACTGCAGGTGCCAGAAGGCATGCTAAGCTTAAAATACCTGGGGCCCTTGGTTATATATGGCTTGGCAGAAATGTAGTAGTAATACCGTACTACGTCGACGTGCTTGCTTGCACCTACACAACTGGCCGAGTACCATGCATGTAAGGTAAGGTGATGTCATGTAATGTAACAACAATAATAACAGGGGCATCATATCCTTGCAATGTTCCAGAGTAGTAGTAACAGATTCTACGTTTCCCACCATCAGTCAGCAACGTTTCCATCACTTAATTTAATCATTGCAATACTCATTTAAGCTCAATCCACCTGTTGCCATGCTGCGGTATACAAACTGGCACCCACCGAGAAGACCTTTGGTTGCATCAGCATCATCCCTCTCTTTTTCAGAAAGGGTTTACCTTCATTATCAAGTTTTCAACTAAACTCACAGAGACTTAACATCAGAATTAATTTCCCTATATATAGCCAAGCAATGCCATCAGGCATCAGCACTGGGAAACAACAGATTCTTCCTTCCAGCCAGCGTGCAGCCATCATCAGCCCAGGTCGAGGTAGCTAGGTTCCTTCCATCAGTGATAGTCTCTTCTGCATCCTCGCCATCGTCGGCGGCTTCTTCAGCGACCATCGATCAGTGTTTGAAGTGCCGGATGCCGGTGAAGACGAGGGCCACACCGTACTTGTTGCAGCAGTCCACGGCGTCCTGGTCCCGGATGCTGCCGCCGGGCTCCGCGATCACCGCGATGCCGCTCTGGCACGCCTCCTCCACTGCATCGTTCCAAGCTGCATTGTTCCGGTTCAGCAGCACAATAATTCATTATTAACTAATAACAAGATAAAAAATTGATTGAAATGAACTACTCGGCAAGTGCTTCAATTCCAAATTTTGAAGCCAGCACTTTTTGGTTTCTGTTGCGCCTTACCAAACGGGAAAAAGGCATCGCTGGCCAAAGCAGCTCCCTTGGCCTCCTCTCCTGCCTTCTTGAAAGCAATCCTCAGGCTTTCCCGCCGGTTCGGCTGGCCACTGCCCATGCCCAGCATGCAATTGTTCTGCGGAGACCACCCATCATCAGGCACAGAATCAACAAAATCTACAGCTAGCGATTTCGCTCTCTCCACATAACCTAACCAGTGACGAAAGGTGGTATGCGTGCACTACTGACCTTGGCGATCACAATGGCATTGCTCTTGACGTGCTTGACGCAGAGGCACGCGAATTTCGCGTCCGAAAGCTCACTGTCCTCAAGACTCCTCTCGGACATCTTTGTGAAGGTGATGTCTTCCGGGGTCATATCATCGGACTCCTGAGCCAACCAGCCGCCAGTCACCTGTCGCAGCGACAGCATTCCTTTCCCGCTCCTCTTCGCCTCCAGTATCCTCAGCGTCTTGGATTTCCCTTTCAGGACCTCCAGGCCCTTCTCTGTGTACCCAGGCGCAACCACAATCTCGTAGAACATCCTTGTCTCGCCATCCGTGGGGCTCCTGAACTCACGGATTTCCCTTGCAAGATCCTAAATATGTAGTATGTCAATGTGTCAACATTAATGCATTATGATGCATAGTGGGGCAGCGCAGTTAGAAGATCTGCAGCTGGTGTAGGACTATGGTGCTGGGTTGACACCAAATACCTCATCGATCGTCCTATTGAAGGCAACTATGCCGCCAAATGCGCTGACAGGGTCTCCCTTCACAGCCAACCTGTATGCTTCAAGGATGTCCTGTCGAGACGCTACCCCACACGGATTTGTGTGCTTAACCACAACACAAGTCGGGCTCTCAAACTCCGAGACACAGTTCCATGCAGCATCCGCATCCAAATAATTGTTGTAAGACATTTCCTGTATAAGAAGGTGACGTATGTAAAGTTGCAAACCCCTGAAAATAAACATCACTGTACTGGTATGGTACTCACAAAGATCTGCTTATATGTACCCAATAAAAGGAATAATGAAGTTACAAAAAGCCATGGAAGCAAAACAGACTCATCAATGAGTCAAAATGATTTTGTGTCCCATTTTAGTGAAGCAGTATTAACTAAAAAGAAAACCTGCTCGTCTTACCTTTCCATGGTGTTGAATTGCTGTTGCAATACCACCAGCATTTACTAGAGAAAGACTCTTGTCACCATAAAAGGCAGCCTTTTGATGAGGATTTTCTCCATAACGGAGTGTAGACTTCATTGTGAGGGGCACAGTAAAGCTGGGAGGAAATGGATCTTCTGCATAAGAACATGATGCTGTCATATATGAAAATTGACTGACAAGACTATTAGACAAGCATCACATTTACCAAAAAAGTGCCAATACCTTTATTTGATTGCTTCCACAACCACTCTGAGACAGCTGAATCATAAGAAGCAACATGTTGGAAAGCTTTCCATGCAAGTGTCCTACGGAAATGAGGGTCATCTTGTTTCCCTTCTAGATATTCCAATAGAGCAGGATAATCTTTATGATCAACAACAACAAGAACATCCTTATGATTCTGTCAGCCATAAGAAATAGATCACAAAGTAAGCAAACTGCAAGCCTACAATAATTATTATCAAAATGTATTACTTACTACATAGATTTTGCATGCATAAATGTGTGGAAAATCAACAATTAATGTATCAGCATGTATGATACATTGTAAAATGAAATCAACTTTGCATGACTATAGCTTCCAGTGCACTCCTTCATGAGTATTAAGTAATTTCAAATCACTAATAGTCCAATACAGCTACCTTGGCAGCAGCTCGGATCAATGTAGGCCCACCAATATCAATATTTTCAATGCCATCCTCAAAAGATATTGCACCTGAGGTGACCTTATCATAGAACGGGTACAAATTCACTACAACCACATCAAATGTTCCTGTGAAGAAAGGAAGGGTCCTAGTCAACTTATAATAACACTTCAATGATTGTAGCCTCATCACATGAAACTTGACATGTCATTATATTATTACACTATTGAATAGAAGATTGCGCAACGAACTTAAGAACTCACCAATGCCATGCTCTTTCAGTGCTTTCAGATGATGCTCCTGGTCTCTTCGCGCAAGAATACCACCATGTATACTGGGGTGCAATGTTTTTACTCTACCATCAAGCTGAACGACACAAACAAAAAGTTAGTGGATATGGAAATGTGCAATTTATGCTGTTACTCAAAACTCTCAGAATGATAGTTGACCCTTATGTTTCCAATTTAAACAAGAAGTGAAAGGGAAAGATGTTAGATTCAAATGGAACAGGAACATCTAGTCTAGTAAGCATGGAATTACAAAGTTAGAATTATGCAGTGTTCTGATCAGTTATTCAGACAACTGTTTCGAGAATTGAGGAGACCCATAAGGCCATAAGAGAAGAATTTTCATGAAATGGTACAGGACAATTGTTACATTTGATTCTTGATATAATTTTGAAAAATAGCAAGAGTAAAGAGTTATAACTATTACATGTTTTAAGAACCATTACAAGTAATTATATTTGCAAAATTTCCAACAAACTTTGTTCAGGCATCACTAAATTGATGCTTATCATAAATATATATTTTCAAAAATGCTGCAAAATTAGCATGAATTAGGGTTTACCATTTCAGGAAAGTGTGTAATTTCTTCAACTTTTGTAACATTAACTCCAGATGCTTCCAAACTTGATGCCGTGCCACCAGTGGAAATAATAGAAAACCTACAGGAGCAAAATCTTCATATGAGTATAATAAACAAATATGAACATAAAAAAAATCTGAATCCATGGTTAATCTCATATAAACCCATACTTTGCTAAATATTTTACAAAATGCAATATCCATACAGTGGCGGGCGCAGGATTTGAGGGCTGGGTATTCAAAAAAAAATTTGACAATCAAATGGCTAATTTTTTTTTTTTGACAACCAAATGGAAGGGTTTAAAACTCACGAGAACGGAGGATTGTAAGCCTTGGAGATAGTTTTTTTGTTTTTCTCATATACACATATATATACATATTATATATATATAATTTTTTTCCAAAAAATTTGGGCATTCAACTGAATGCCCATGAATACATTTGGGCCCGCCCCTGTATCCATATATGAACTGTTAACCAATGAAGAGCATGCACGTGGAGAGAGAAACTATCATAAGGAAAAATCCTTTGTGAAAGGGTTGAGATAAGTTAGGGATTACTTCGCAATAATTTATCATGACGAATGATTATATAATGATACTGATACAATAATAAATAAAACACAGAAATACTTGCAGCCAACAAATCTAACATGAGCCCAAAATACATGCAACCGATTGTGGATTATACAATTCAAAGTAACGGCACGTTAAGTGATCAGAAGATAAAAGGGTTACCCCAAACGCTGAAGACCATTTCCAAGATTAGCCAGGTCTGTTTTATCTGATAATGATATCAGTGCTTGCTTCACTCCTGTAGCTGTAGAAACTAATACTTAGTCCATAGTTTTTTTTCAGAATCGATTACTAATCCATAATACAAAATCTTTGTGTTGATTAATGAACAAGGTAAGCTGGAGGGTGCATAAAACTTTCTGGTACGTAAGTATGTAATAATGGATCTGAATCTGTTTCTTCAAAATTCAAACATTAGAATCCTTGGTAAGATAAAATGTACACAAGGCACCAAATCAAACATATATCTAACTAACTTCTGGATGGAAGTCAAACAACAAGAACAAAAGGATATCATGAACACAAAGTGATTGACTATCATGTTCAACATAGACTTATAAATATTAAAGTTTGCATTAGACTGCACCACCGAGGGGCCATTTAATCCTGAATGTGTAATGGCGCCGCATAGACATTGAGACCTTGGGGCAGTAAAACCACTATATGAGACATTCTGATGGTCTCCGACACATAGCTTCTATTCAAACAGAACAGAACTTTGATTATGCTCTTAACTTAGGAAGAAAATCACACATAGATTGTGCCATCACTAAGGCCCAGCCTGGCAACCCCTAGATAATATAATCTAGGTTGGAAGATTAAATAATCTGAAAATCTTACCTATCCTAACGCTTGCATAAGGCTTGGGAAGGGTTGAAGTGATCCCAATCCCTTATAGGCCTACTCAAACTAAGCTCATGCCCATTCGCCACTCGATCTTTCGGAGGGAAATAAACCGATCACACATTGTGCTTCAGCAAGTGCAACAGCAACTAAACCAGCATCGTGCAAACATAGAAGTCAGGAAAAGCATATTCCTAATGATAGTCACATTCCCTCTAAACTAATGAAGAGAGAACTGAATCTTTCTAGTTTCTACTCCTACACCAATCCAGCTGCAGTGCCAAACCACTAAACCAGAAGACATAAGCACGCACCTCTGAGCCTGGAATCGGTCGCCGTGGACGCTCCGGTCTCCGCAGCAGCCATGGCGCGCCCTGCCGGACGCTCAGCGGCCGAAGACAGCAGTGGGGCGCGGCGGCTCTGTAAGAAACTCAGCTCGGCCAGCTCACCAATCGACAATCAATAAGTTGAAAGAGGGAAGCTCAGAAACATCAGAGGGGGGAGAGAGAGTACGGGGCGGTGGGGAGCTCGGAAGAGGAGGTGGCGCCGCCGGTGCGGGGGTGCGTGTGGGCCTCCTGCGGCGAGCTTGGCGGCGGCGGGAGAGGAGACGAGATAAAGCGGCATCCTCGTAGTTTATTGACACCTTTTCTGTCGCTTTTTTTTTTCTTTCTTTTTTATTATTATTAGAGACTCCTTTCTGTCGATTTTTCTAATGGGGATGGAGATTTTTGAGGGCTAATAAAGCGAGGATCTCATCTTTCAGATGGGCCTAAAATGGCTGGGCTCCACAGGGCCCAAAAGAAATGTACTGGTCGAGTGGGCCTGCCAGGCTGCCACTAGCCACTGGGCTGTCAACGAGCCGAAAAATACTCGTAAAAAAAAAGACATTTTCGCCTCTGCTCAACGCAGAATTTTTTCTTTATTTCTTTTTTTTTTTTTGCAAGGAGCTCAAGGTAGAGATTCCGGGTCTATTTGGTTTCCTTGCTAAATTTTAGCCAGCTAAACTTTAGTTACTTTAGTAACTAGTTCCAAACATATTAACTAAAAGGAGCTAAAATAGTTTAGTCTCACTAATCACTTAAGAGTTGCTAAAATAATTTTAGTTGGCTTGGTCCTAATTAATTAATAGGTTGAGATGACTCGTTCCTAATTAAAGTCAATTTTTTTTTCCTAATTTGATCGAACTCCTAGAAAACATTTTGCACGTGCAAGTTCAATTTTTTCAGAAGAAGAAAAATGTGCCTCTGCCATGGCACACAGCCAATGTGCAAGTTCAAAATGGTATTATCAAAACATATACATTAGAGAATTTAATTAGGGGGTGTTTAGTTCCCCTCATATTCTAAAAAAATTAGGTTTTGGTTCATTATTTTGCAAAATGAAACTAAACACAAGCAAAATTTTTGACAAAAAGGTGGTTATTCTCTATCTTGGATTTTAGCCTCAAGAGACCAAAAAAACCCAAAAGAGCCTCATGAGGGTAATAAATTCTGTATTTTGGATGAAACCAAATATGACCTTAAAAATTTTGGTATTTTGCATTTTATTATTCCAAAGTAGTTGGCATTTTGTATTTTTTTGGAACTAAACACCCTCTTAATGTAATTAATTCAATGTTTTATATTTTTTCTCTACAGATCTAATCAAAGTTGTGACAAAGCCTAACATTTAGAATGGAAGTACCTAGTGCTTTCGTATTTTTTTCTTTCTAGCGAGCATTTGTTGATCACAGATGATGAAACATTAAAAAGGTAACTAAGATAAGAAGGCTAATTGCTCCTTGTTTGCTAGCATGTTTTCTAATTGCTTTTAGGGATGCGAATTCAGTCAAATATAATATACTGCATTGCTGAACGATCAACATATACACGCCAGATAAGCTGATCTGAAGATAAACATGATCACATTTTTGCCGGACAGTTGCATGCTGCAAGCAGCTGCAATGGTTGACATTTGGTCAGGGGAAACCAATTTGTCTTACCATGGAGAAATGGCATTCGGATACAACTATCAGCAACAGCAAGCCTCATCCTGTCATCTAGAATGTACTAACGGCAACACCAGTAACAGTAAGTAATCTATGTGCTCTGGAAAGCCGCAAAACTTGACTAAAAGCTTTACTCTAGGACCGACCATCATGTACAATGTTCATCCGCCTAGCACAGCGCAGCAGCAGGTCAGAACTGCTCTCACTTCAAAACCGAACAAAAGAATGAAACAAAAATGTTCATATATAGTATATCTGCCCTACATTCAGGAGGCTTTCATGTGGGACATTGAAGATCACACTGTTCTCTCTGCACAGCTTCCTAAGGAAGGCATACACATAATTCACAGCAACCTTCTTCACGAACCCCGAGTCCCTGCGCGCCTGCACGACCGTGTTCCCAAGGATGTGCACGACGCCTGCGTCCTTGCACCGGTTCAGGAACTCCAGCTCGTCGCCGAATGTCTGGCTTGAGTACCTTGTCAGGCTGTTCCCTGTCAGGGGCGACTTGGCTGGAACGATGGAGTCCTGTGATGAGTAGCTCAGGTCACCGATGGAGCTCAGTGTGTTGCCCCCAGCCTTCTCGATCAGCTGAAGTGATCTGCTGGATCTCTCGGCCTTCTGCTCCATAATGGTGAAGTCCTCGGAGTCAGAGTAGCCATCCATCATGCTCTCCAGTCTGACAAATATCAGGAGCCTGTCGAGGAGCATCTTCTCAAAGTTGTCATCTTTCTTGTGGATGTCCTTGTATCCATATCTCGCGACGCAACGGAACATGTGGTAGTTCTTTGGCCCAATCCGCTTCATGATGAACCGTTCCTCGGCTGGCACTGTATATACCGGGAGGTACTTGACGCAAACGAAGACAACAACTGAGTGGATGGCAGGGAGGTTGGTGATGAAATGAGAGAAGATGTGCGGGACGCCACTTGCCAGCTCCGTGTACACAAAGCCTATCCCAGGGACCCTGACAAGGCCAAGGCTTGGCCCCAGTCCCAGAATCCAAGCCATAGAGACCTTGCTGTGCATCTCAAATTCATAGCGCTTCACGGTGCAGAAATGCCACACGTACATGATGACGAAGAAGGTTATTGCGATGACTAGTGGAACCCAGCCACCTTGATCCACTTTATTTATGCAGGCCGTGAAGTATGGGAGCTCAACCGTCAAGGAGAGTACAAGGAAGATGACAACAAGTATCCAGTGGCTCTTCCATACCAGCAGCATCACTGGGATCATGAGAAATGTTGTAACTAGCATAACAATCACCACTGCAGTGCCTGCTCAGACAACATTACATGCAAATAAGTATCATACCGTGTATCAAATGCAAAGTGCTTGCAGAAGGTTCAGCAAAAATTGTTTTTAAAATTAGCATAGTGGATTTAACAGCTCTATTCTTTTAATGGTAGCCGTCCACAACTAGATGCATGTGATGACTGTTCATAGAGGTAGTATGTACATACGGGTGAGCATACGTGTGTGTTTGTGAGCATCTATCTATGTTTGTACTATGACTCGAAAAGAAACTACAGTATTTGCTTAAAAAATGAAAAAAAAAAAAGAACATAAGGTCCTGCTATCCACCTTCTATTTTTAGCACTAAGGTGTAAACTGATATGTGTTCCAAGTTAAGTGCACTGAAAGCATGATAGAAACAAACCAACTTGGCCCTTTTCAGTTACATATTCAAATATGCAAGGAAATAATAAAAAAGAAAGTAAAACTCACCATATGCATTTCCTATCTGGCTTTGATTCTTGAATCCAGCAGTTACAGCAATGCAAAGAATCATAAGTACCCAATTGATGTTAGGGATGTAAATCTGCCCCAGAAATTTCTTTGAGGTATGCACAACATTGACACGGGGGAAACAGCCCAGTGCAAGAGCTTGCTTAATTATTGAGTAGGTGGCAGATATGGTTGCTTGACTTGCAACTACTGCCGCAAGAGTTGCTATGATGAAGGCTGGCCAGTATATTGCCTCTGCAGCGAGAGTATCTCAACTTTAGTATAGTGAAGTGCACAAAGCATTAAAATACAGTAAAAGTAGTGGGATAAGCACTATGCCAATTTGCACATAGTGGGCCTGATATGGTGGTATAGCTGTTTACATACGAGATGGATCAGATTTGTTTAGATTTCAGAAGGACCTGGAATGGAGCGGTAGAAGGCATCAACTACATGATCCTTGTGGTCAATAATGTAGGCAGCCTGCCCAGTGTACGCCAGTAGAAGGCAAGGGAACACCACTAAGGTGAACGCAATCTGGACATAGACATGATTAATTCATTTAAGTATTATCATAATTCATAATGTTTTTGGTTATAAACACTCACCTGAATAGCCAGTACAGGGAAGTGACATAGATCAGCATACAATGCTTCAGTCCCTGGATAGAAAAGGCATATAGGTAACTCTGTTTCATCTTACAATTGATGCAAAAGTTACAGTTGAATTGCCAATGACCTGTGATGCTAAGCATGACCCCTCCAAGAGATGTCCAAATCTCAGACTTGCCCCGTCTAAAATACCGGAAGGTGTAGACCGGGTTATATGCTTTTAGAACAGAACTGTTGTATTTGTGTATGTTCACTAACCCAACGCTCCCAATTAGAATAAACCAAAGGAGCACCAATGGTGCAAAGAGCCACCCAACTTTATCTGTCCCATAGTGTTGCATGCAGAATAAGCCAATTAATATGATCACTGCGACGATTACAACCACATCTGCCAGAAATGGAAGATATTACAACAATCAGCATAGGTAAAGTAAGTTATGCTCCTCACCAGATCAAGGAAATAGTCCACCAGAGTCAACAATGAACAAAGATATAACATTATAACCACACAGAAAAGAAAAGAAAAATACCTGTACTCATATTCTGATTCTGAACCCTTATTCCACCTGCTGCTGAAAGAACTGCATAACACATAGAAATAAAACTTAGATCGCAGTTACATTGGATTTACTCAAACTAGGATTCGGAATACCTGAGATTGCAGGAGTAAGGATCCCATCTCCAATGGCGGTACAGGTACCAATGAGAACAAGAATAAGAAGACAGTTCTTTTTATATGCATGCCCCTCTAGCCATTTCTTCACTTTTGCTGCAAGTGAATTCTCCTCATAAGTTTGCCGACTATAAGTTGTTAATTCTTCGTCTGTCTTATGTTGGTTGGGTATAGTGCTGACCTTTGCATGCCGGCACAGCAGAGAATAAAGAGCAAATGTGCCACCTGTGAATAACCAGAAAAAAGAAATGTTTGTCAGGAAACTTGTGGAAACAAACTATACCAACTGAAGAAGTATTTCTTGTCTGAGCACAAAGTAAAATCTAAAATGAACTAAGAGTTTCACCTTCTACAGATTTCATGATTAGTAAAGTGATGTATAGCAATCACTCTGACATCTCATATTTAAACCATGTTGATACTCGATACAAATCCTTTGAATCACTAGAGCGATGTTTTGTCATGAGATTCTGCCAACCAAACCAGATGGTAAAATTGCAAAATCTCTGCGAACTATCAGCTCATACTTTGCAAATGTGTAAATGCGATGAGCACTCATAATTCTTGCAAATACCAAAGAAATCATAAGAGGCGACATACTAGTGTAAAATACAGGACGCCATATCTCACCTTGACCATTATCATTAGCTCGCAAGACGACAAAAACATACTTCATCAGAGGGATGAGAGTGAGTGTGTAAATGATCAAGGATAGAGCTCCAATTACATCCTCATCTTCGTCAACACCATGTGGAAAGATATTATAGAAAACATACAATGGTGATGTACCCAAGTCACCAAATACTACCCCGAGGCTTTGAAATGCGAGCCGCAGTAACAAAATTGACGAAAATTTCTGCATGAACAAAATTAAAGATGAAGTTAGTCTTTTCTTTACTATAAGAGCAAAGTTAAAGGTCTAGCAGTATAAGAGGCACAGAGCATGGCTAAGATGAATGGACAGAGCAAGTTGTAAGAATCTGAATATAGTTCCTGCAATAGGAAAGATAGCAGTAACAGCACATATTACACACAGTTTCTGATACCCTTTTATATTGAAATGGTCCCCTAAACCATCAATAGAATACTGTTCTAATGTTCCCAATTTCACATCGAAGGACCACCATGTTTCTTTCAGATGTACAGAGAGACTAATAAACTAGAAACGATGATAGCTACTCTGGGATGCAAGGATCAAAACGATACCTTTTCTCTGTACATGTTCTTCAGCTGACTGGCCTCCTCGTCCATGGGCTGATCAAGGTTCTGATCTAGTTCCCACATGCTGCCCCGGTTTGTCGTCTCGCTGTCTGACATCGACGCCATAAGCATCTCCTTCAACCTTGATCACTCCCACCTCAAAACCTCACGGCTGAGATTGAGAGCTCCCCAATGGCCGAAAGTGACTCTCCCCTTGCATGCACCGAAAATAGAACCCCTCAACTTGCCAAATAGAGCACTAGAAATTACTAAACCACCACAATCATCAGTGCCAGGAACAACTCTTGAACCCTCCCTCTCACTGCGATTCCACCTCAAATCCGCACATCTGCGGCGGCGGAGACCGATAACCTTCGGAGAAAAACCAAGAACACAAACACAGGTAACCGAAATCTGAATGCCGCCTCAAATCTTGAGAAAGAACTCGCAACCAAAACGGAGCTCTTTCCCTTCGATTTCAGAAAGAACAAAACAGAAGCTCCGGCCCAAACGCCAGGAATCGAGAACGGGAGTACCCAAATCGGAGTAAAAAAGCAGAGGATTCGCGACCGCCGAGCCGGAAATCTTGACTCCAGCCAACCTCAGAAACTTCCTTCACACGGAGAGAGACGAACCTGGACAGATTTCCCAGGACCAAGAAAACCCCAATCTTTCACTGCCCAAAACCCCGGCAAGAACACAAAGCTTCGATGCTACAGTGGCCGCCCGATGGACAAGCAGCGATGTGGGGGTGGGCCGCCGTCCGTTTGTCAAATCCACAGTAATCCAGCAGACAGAAGGTCTAGGCTGTGGAGAAATGATAGAGAGGTGGGCAAAGGGGAGAGCAGCAGAGAGCAGAGAGCTCTCCGACTCCGCACGTTCATAAAAGACGGTGCAGGAAGAGCTGGATGCCTGCTTGGACGGCAGAATGGGACCTCAGATCGAGTGAGGGAGTAGGAGGTAGGTGAGGAGCCCACCACAAGAACAAATAGAAATTGGATTTGTCACTTGGACTAAAAACCCCTACGACACAAGTAAAAAATTCATTCGCGTGCTGGTTTTGAGAGTCATCACGAGCAAAATTTACAGCAAAGTCTGTGCTTGCTGGTCCTGCTGATGCAGCGGATGAGCTGGCACTCGCAGGCCCTGGTCCTCCTGGTCCTGGTATTCTGTTGCTCCTAGATTATTAGTGGCACTTTGCACCCCGTTTTTCGGTTTGAGATCTTTGGGATCCAAATCCAAACTTGTTAGATGCCGTACTAATGTAATAGTATACTAGTAGATTAATTAGTTTGTGTTGCTTTAAGATTCAGATTTTGTCCTTGAGTTTGATTTGATGATACTCCTACTTTCTTTGCACAAGGGAGTAATATAATAGTAGTTTGTTTATGCTCTCAATATTTCACCTTTCTCCAAAGTAAGAGAGCATGTTTGGTATAGCTCCGTTAGTGCAAAAAGTGAATCTAAATCTGGAATTTACCTAGAAAAACTTACAATAACTTTTGGATTCTTTTTGGCAAATAGTAGTAAAGGGGTGTTTGGTTGGGATGTTAAAGTTTAACAGGTAGTGTAGTATTTCCGTTTTATTTGGCAATTAGTGTCCAATTATGGACTAATTAAGCTAAAAAGATTCATCTCGTAAATTATTCTATAGTTGTGTTTTTAGTTTTATAAATAATCTATATTCAGTATTCCATGCATATGTCCAAACATTCAATATGGCATGAGTTAAAATTTAACAACCCAAACCAAACAAGACCTAACTAGTATACGTCATTTTGAACTTGTTTAGATGCAAAAAAAAAAAAGTTTGCTCATCTACGGAAAACATAAACAAAGCTAGGCAAAGGTTGAAATCCTGTGTGTTTTCCCCGCATAATGTATGCGTCAGTGTTTGAAGAATCTGTTGATAGAATTTTCATTCTCCTTGGTGTAAATAAATGAAATTTATACTAGTATACGTACAAGTACGCAAGTGAAACGTGCAAACCACGCAAGCAAGATCCGTTATTCCGTTATGTGCAGTATGCACACAAACAGCAAAAGTGGCGTTGTTGGTTTGCACTCGACGAACGCAAATACACCGCAGTTTGAGACAAGAGCGCGAAACTGCCTCTCTTTACCTATTTGGCACCATTTACAGCTCCAAGCAAGCAGCCATGGCACCATTGAGAATGACGTCTGGACAATCTTCCTATATGGAGGAGGAGGCATGGACCAGGACCATTCATACAAACCGTACGTACAAATAAATACCATCAGAAGGTAAGTGGCGGCATTCAAATATAGGACTCCGTCCTTAAATATAGTGTGTACTAGATATTTTAGGATGGATTGATAGAATACAAATGAAACATACTTCATTTTTTAATCAATTTAATTTAGTTTTGCTTTTTTGTTTCTCTTTGTGTTGTGTGCCTCTTAGGCAGAGGCGGGGAGTTTTCAAAAATCTGTGTATCAACTTTATGTATTGCTCTTTGATTTAATAAGAGCTTTCGTTTCGAAAAATGAATTCTTATATGCATGATATCATCCTCGTGATTAGGCCCTGTTTAGATTGGAGATGAAAAACTTTTAGGTGTCACATCGGATGTGTCGGAAGGATGTCGGGAGGGGTTTTTAGAAACTAATAAAAAAACAAATTACATAGTTCGTCTGGAAACTGCAAGACAAATCTATTAAGTATAATTAATCTATCATTAGCACATGTGGGTTACTGTAGCACTTAAGGCTAATCATAGACTAACTGGGCTTAAAAGATTCGTCTCGCGATTTTCAACCAAACTGTGTAATTAGTTTATTTTTTTATCTACATTGAATGTTTCATGCATATGTCCAAAGATTTGATGGGATGGATAAAAATATTTTGGGTGGGGAACTAAACAGGGCCTTAGAGGGGGGATTTTTTCTTATAGATGACAAGTAACAGTACATTATTATCTACCGAATTTGTGCACCTAGCAAAATTGTCCTTCTGTCTCCCAAAATCTCTGTTGTGTAATGAAGAGAGTAGGACTGAGAGCGATTTTGAGTACTTCAATAGTTTTAGTGTTCATGGCAAGAAGGTACATTATGGTTCAAATCAAGTTTTCAATAAATAATTTTGTTACAGGTACGTAAGTACACAATTATTGAACTGCACAAATTATTATGTGGGTCAACAGATATCAAATATGAAGGTGTAAATTATACCGACTCACTTTGATTTTATTATAAGTCAAATTTCTCTAGTTTTAACAAGAAAGGCCAAAGCGAACTATAATTTAGAACCAAAAAAAAAAACCCATATCACTTGATGGATAGATATAAATAAGTGTCGGATGTAGGGTCTAAAATACAAGATGTAGTTGCCTAGTTATATATACCTCGATCCGATATAATTCATATTTTTATTTTAGTTCCGATCATTATACCTAAATCCATAAAACTTAATTGAGTAAGTGAACCGACCTCAGCTTCATCGGGTCCTCCCGATCAGGAGGCCACTCTTACCGTGTGTGTTTGGTTGGGGGTTGGGTGGGTTGGGTTGGATCCAACCCAGTTTTTGGGGACGGAGCCAACCCGTCTAGTGTTTGGTTGCACTTCTGATTTTGGGGACGGAACCAACCCATTTTAGTGTTTGGTTGAAGAATTGGGGACAGAGCGGCTCCGTTCAGTGTTTGGTTGAAGGAATTTAGTGTTTGGTGGGAGCCAACCCGGCTGGAGCGGCTCCGTCCACCAGATTTTGACGGACGAGTCCAACCCGCATCTGAGAGGAATATTTCACTCTGGAGCCAACCCAACCCTCTCATCCTCCAACCAAACAGCCACAGGAATGGGTTCGCTCCGACCCGGCTCGCCCCGCTCTCCAACCAAACACACGGTTACTATCTATTGGCTGACCTAGCACAAAAATTGACTGAAGCACATAAATACATGCATGGGTCCACCCCCTGCTTCCTGTTATAATAGTCATTGTCTTCGTAAACTATTGTATTGTCTGTATCTGAATTAACTAGTAACCAGCTTGTTGGTGGCTCAAATGAATATGATTTTAGAGATCCTGTCCACAGTACTTACCACTACTAATTAAGTACTAACAAGTTGCTTCAACTATTCTAATTAATGCTAAGCCGCGTGGCCATTGATGCTAGTCAAATCACATTAGAAGAGGCGAGCAAGGGTACATGTTCTTTATTACTACTACTAGTGCAGACACACGGTGCAGTGTGTCGCTGTCCTGTCCTCTCCACAGAGAAAGTTTAGGAGAAAACTAATACAGCATGTGGCCGGAACATGTTTACTTAATTGATCTACAGTTCTTTATTCATTTTTTTTCCAATCTTCTCTATCTGCACACATGGATGAACTAGGTGGAGCCAATGGATCTGCCGCATACATATCTGAATCTGAGATCAACTCCTACAAGCCATTTGCATGCAGATGATGCAAGAAAAGTGTACACACAAAAGCCGCACGCTAAAAGGACTGATGTGCTGAGAAAACTAAGCGATGACCTAAGGCCATCTTGAGTGGGAGTTTCACGATCCAGTTTTCAACATATCCATATGTTGGAAACAGTGCATAAGAGTCTATGGGAATGAAACTCTGTCTACTCTCATGAAATTTTTATCATCTTTCTCTTCATTAACACAGTGCCACATCAGCATATTTAATGTGCATAAAACTCTAATGAAAATTTGAGACAGGTCTAATCAGACAACTATTGAACTAAACAAACATGACATTGAGATAGCTATTTAATTATTATGCGCCTTTTCCAAAATCCGATAAGTATTCGAAAAACGCTCCGGCAATTAATTGACATAACCGGTCCCAATGGTTCCTGATCGATAAATCATCAAGAACCTTTTGAACCTAGCTCCATACCAATCAGGGTGTTGCCTTAAACACTAATATTCAAGTTAATTACATAGTCCTTAGTGACGCATAAAATTAATTAAGAAGGTAAAGATAAAGCCACATATCGCCAACATTGGCAACATGTTGCCAAAAATTAAAATATGATCTTGCTTCTTGACTTATGCAAAATGTGGGAGCTCATTACAAGCATGTTGGACAAAATTGTCTAATAATTTGGAATGCATGGACAAAAATAATAATACTTTGTATATTTTGGTGTGACGCCTTTGAGGTTCCACCTGGGGGAGTCTAGATATGGTGATCAACATCTATGAGGATATGCATTCCTAACTAAACAGCAAAGAATATGTTTGCATGGCTTTATTATAATATATAAGAAAAATAAAATAAGAAGTTTAGTAGGGTAGTTCCAATCTTCATCTGGTAGAACCTGGCTCTTGAAGCACCCAAAGGCCTTTTTGGCCCAAGATATATCAAATTCTGGGGCAATCGTCAAGTTTGATATCAAATTCTGGGGCGATGGAGCACATGGAACAACATTGTGTGCATAATTTCTCAGCAAGTTAGCCCTTGTTTAGTTCCACCAAAAAAACAAAAAGCTTTTCAAGATTCCTCATCACATCGAATCTTGCGACACATGTATGGAGCATAAAATATAAATAAAAACAATAACTAATTGTACACTTTACCTGTACTTTGCAAGATGAATTTTTTGAGACTAATTAGTTCATGATTGAACAATAATCACCAAATATAAACAAAAGTGCTCCAGTGGACCAAATTTTTTTCGTGTAAAAACTAAACAAGGCCTTAGCTAGTGTGGATAAGGATAAAGACTATTCAGAAGGAATGATGTCATCAGGGACTGTTTTGATTTTGATATCTACGAATGCAAGCATCTGTTTTCTTTTTTCTTATTTTTTTAAAAGGTGTAGGAGTCCATATTCATCAAAGTTAAAATTAAGAAATATCAATATATCTAATATCTTAAATTCATGAATATACCCATCCAATGTTCCCTGTTTATTACAACTAAAACATTACGCACAGTTGTCAATGTATTATTGTCGATACCTTATTGTATTTGTCTTTACAAGAAATCTTTTTCATCATCTAAATCTGGGACCTATCCATTGGGCCTTATTTAGTTCCAAAAATTTTGGCAAAATGGGCATTGTAGCACTTTCGTATATGACAAATATTGTATATGACAAATATTGTCCAATTATGAACTAGCTGGGTTTAAAAGATTCATCTCGCAAATTATAGACAAACTGATTAATTAGTTATTTTTTATCTATATTTAGTGCTCTATGCATGTGCCGCAAGATTTGATGTGACGGGAATCTGAAAAATTTTGCAAATTTTTTTAAACTAAACAAAGCCAATGTCGTTTGCAAATCATATGGCTGGCTAGGTCAATCTTCCTTCCTACTCATTTCGTCCCTAAAAAGATGCAATTTTAGAATGGTTTCATGTTTTAATATATTAACTTTGACCAATTATAGATAAAATATTATAAAATACTTATAATATCAAATAAACATAACTAGATTAACTACAAAATGTATTTTTATAATAATTAATTTAGAGATATAATTATGAATACTATTTACTAGAAATTTAGTCAAGCATAAAGTACTAATACTGGCATGCAACCTATAGTCGTATCTTTTTGAGGATGAAGGTAGTACTTTTTTTCCTGTGTGGGCCCTTCTATTCCTGTTCCCAGTTTCGGTCAGTACCTTGCTGTATTTGTTTTTACAAGAAGTCATTTTCAGTTTTCACCATCTAAAATTTGACACCTTTACACCATACTTTTACTTTTGAGATTATATTTTTGTCATCTGCTTAATCTAAACGTTTGATGCTCCTTAGATAGTAAACTAGTAGCAGGTTAGTAAACAATAATTAGGTGAGATACTAGGATTAGCGATGAGCACGGTCATGTCACAAGTCCCTATCGTTGCGTGGCGCGCATGTTGCATTCACAACTAAATGAGGAGTTGTTTTGATTGACTATCACAACAACCGAGTGTACGAAAAGAACAAATCATTCGCTAGCTAGGTCAGTCTTTCCTTGCTAGTACATTTTTTCCTCTGTGTCGCCCTCTTCCTATTCCTGTTACCCCCTCTTTTGGGGTAATACGGACAAATATTAATTAGTCACCTAACTCGTTGATTTATAAATTTGTTCTCATGCATGTGCTTTCATGGAAGTTGCATTGGAACCATGCATGTTTTCGTTTGTATTCTGGGTTCACAAGGCACCCGGGGGCTCTTGGCTCTTTGCCTCACAAGTCACACCTAGCGTTGTTCAACATGTGTGCAGCACACAGTTGAATTGGCAAATTTGATTCCATTTTATTAGGACAGAGAAGTAGGAGTCTCTGTCTATTACATATGCATGTTAATTAGTACAAACTCTAGGGATTCCATTTACACGGCCATGTGCTTTTTAGTTCCGGGCCTGTTTGCTAGAGCTCTATTTGATTCTGATTTTTTATGGAAACCGATTCTCTAAGAGAAGTGATTCAGTGGCTAAAAGTGATTCTCTTTTATTCTTTAGCGTAAACATATAAAATCATGATGGAGAATCACATTATAGAATTAGGAGAAACTTACTTTTTCCAGCTCCTAGCCTCTTAATTCATTTTGGAGAATCACTTCATGAAATCAGCTGGGAATCACTTTTCTCTCAAAAATTATTTGGCATAGCTCTTGCTAGATTCAACAGAGAATCAACTCCGGAAGCTCTGCCAAATAAGACCTCCATATTAGCTTAAATTATATAAATAGTTCTTTTTATGTAGTGATTTGCATGATGGAACAAGTATTTTGTTTTCACTAATTAATTGAAAGTGGTGGTCATCAAAGTAAAACGTTTTATCAACTATATAAAAGGTTAGGGCATATAAAAATAATTTGTTCATCTTTCTATGGCATATATATCCAACATTTAATACTATTTTAATTATGGTACTCCCTCCATCCACGAAAGAATCAATTTCTAGAGTTGTCCTAAGTCAATTTTTTAAAACTTTGACCAAATTTCTAGGAAAAAATGCTAAAATTTATGTATCAAATTAGTATCATTAAATTCATCATCGAATATATTTTCATATGATGCGCATTTTATGTCATAGATGTTGATTCTTTTCTATAAAGTTAGTCAAACTTAAAAAAGTTTGACCGGCACGGATTCAAGGAATTGATTCTTTCATGGACCGAGGGAGGGTTAATTTGACATATAGTGGTAAATTCTGAGCACTTGAAATAGAAGCTAGAAATAATCACATGTCTAACTTAGCTAGATACTGTAGCTCAAATTGCATACCGGGTCTTTTCATGATGCATGGAAATTGTAAGAGAATAACTAAATAATTGTAGTCAAAGAATGTAAAGTTTCAATCTTGATATGTGTGTGTCCTATAAACCAGATCGGAGGGTGTATATACTAGCGTTAATCTTTGCTTAATTTGATCTGACTTTTGTCTAGCTGGGCTCGTACCTTTTTTACAACTAGAATATATCTTTTCTACTCGTTGACAATGTCGTTAATTAGATAGATCCGATCTACTAGTTATCTAGGGCCTTGTTTAGATGTGAAAATTGTTTGGATTTTGATACTGTAGCACTTTCGTTTTTATTTGACAAACATTGTCCAATCATAGAGTAATTAAGCTTAAAAGATTCGTCTCGCAATTTACAGGCAAACTGTGCAATTAGTTTTTGTTTTCATCTATATTTAATGCTACATACATATGCCGCAAGATTCGATGTGACGGAAAATCTTGAAAATTTTTTGGTAACAAGGCCATGGCTTGTGCTCGCCGAGGATTATATTCCTTCTCAGGATTAGCAGTAGACGACGACTTTCTATAAAGAAAACCGAATTAGTTAGATTAAATATATTCAGCTCTGCTGATTTCTAGACTCGTACGTACCTTTTTCCAGCTAGAATATCCATATCCTTTCTAGTCGCTGACAATATTGGTGTTAGATCCGATCTGGTTATCTAATGCATGCTGCACCTTTGCTTGTGTATGCCGAGGATATATTCCTTCTCGTATTTGACTTATATTAAAGACAACCCGGTTAAGTATATATATTATCATTATATGCGCCGTACAATTCAGTGCAAATAGTTGTACTTATGTATATGCAAACGACTGATCAAACTATATAAAAGTTCTGACGCTTATGTATGAGCATTGAGCAGCCGGACAGACCCATAATTATGTATGAGCAGTATGCATATTAGTATTCCCTCGTTCCATCTTATAAGCGGTTTTGATTTTTTTACATCTATTTTGCTTTGTACTCCCTTCATCCCAAATTATAAGTCACTGGTACAAAGGTATACTATACAGGCGGTTGGTAACATATTTGTACTGACATTTTCTATCACCGTCTACGCTGGAGGCCAGTAGAAATGGGCCAATTTCACAAGTGGTTTCTTATGAGCCTGAGCCGCCTGTAGTAAACATTTCCGCAGACGGAACCGCCTGTGGGTTTTTTCTATAGAAAATATGAAATCGTGTTTTAAAATAAGAAAAAAAAGATTTAATCCGTAGAAGTCACAGGTCACGTATTTTTTCGCGTAAAATCACGTGCTACGCGGCTAGTGGGATTCAAACCTGAGACCTCGCCCTCGCACATAACCTCCTCTACCACTCCACCTATCACTTGAATGCGTTTATATTAGAGTTTAGTTCCCCACGTATTATCCTAAACTGAGCATATATTGATTATTTGAGGCCCTAAACAGATTCAAATGGAAAATTATCAACTACAAAGTTTCATAACTTTTTAAGATCTACAACTTTTATATTGGTAGTTTCTCCATCTGAGGTCATTTACAAAATTTAAATTTCAAATTTGAGAAATTCAAAAGTTATTTTCAACGACAAGATGATCTCAAATGGAAAAATTATCAACTACAAAACTTCATAACTTTTTGAGATCTACAACTTTCATTTTGACAGTTTTTTCAAACGAGGTCATTTGAAAAGCTCAAAAAATTAAATTTCAAATTATTTTTACAGGCGGTTTTCTTAAGCAACTGCATGTAGAAATATAATTTTTAGTGGCGGTTCCTTAGGAAAACCGCCTGTAGAAATACATGATTTCTACATGAGGTTTCCTTAAGCAACCGCCTCTAGAAATATGATTTTTAGTGGTGGTTCCTTAGAAAAACCGCATGTAGAAATACATGATTTCTACAGGCGGTTTTGTTAAGAAAACCGCCTACGAAGATGCATCTTCACAGACGGTTGGTAGTTCTGACACCGTCCTTTTTATACCACAGGCGCGTGATAACTAAAACAGCCTGTGGTATAAAAAGGGGGCGTCGGCGTTGTACTCTTTTCTACTAGTGAGTTATTCTAAGAATCTTGAAGAGTCAAAGCATCTCAAGTTTGACCAAATTTATATGGTAGGATAATAACAGTTATGAAATAAACTAAGTATCATTAGGTTCTTCATTAATTATATTATCATAGTATATCTATTTGATGCCACAAAACTTTGTAATTTTTTCTATAATTTTGATCAAACTTAAGATGCTTTGTTTTTCAAGATTTTTAGAACGATTTACAATTTGGGATTTGGGATGAAGGAAGTATTTAGATACAACGTATACGTAGATACATAGTAACACTAATGCTTTGGATTGAGTAAATTTTCTAGCTCAAGGGAATCTCTTCGTTTTGGCACAGAACAATACACAAGCTAAGTGTTCAGGAGCTATTTTACTAGCTTTGATTTGCCCATTTTCATTAGAGGTCTTCAGTAGGATTAATAACAAGGAAATGCAGTGCTTTGGTGTGCATATTCACACAAATTAATCAGTTGCACGTGCTTTGCTGTGCATGTTCTTCTTCTGAAATCGAAAAGACTGGACCAGGTGCGCCCACTTTTCAGTTTTATTTGCCTTTTTTCGTAGCTGTCCCGAAGCTGGACTTGTCGGTACGCGTGGCAATGCTGTTGGGTCGGTCCATAGGTCCATCTCAGATTCTCAAGTCTCAACAGCTGGGTATATTCTGCTGGATATTCTTTTCGTTCCGAATCTAGCCAATCACTTTCCTGACTTAGGCCTTGTTTGGGTTTGTTTAGATGCGAAAACTTTTTAAATTTTGCTACTGTAGCACTTTCGTTTGTTTGTGGTAAATATTGTCTAATTATAGACTAATTAGGGTCAAAAAATTCGTCTCGTAATTTACAGACAAACTGTGTAATTAGTTTTTGTTTTCGTCTATATTTAGTGCTTCATGCATGCGCCGTAAGATTCGATCTAACGGAAAATCTTGAAAACTTTTGGGTTTTTGGGGTGAACAAGGCCTTTATAGTTCACTCCAAAACTTAAAATTTTTTCAAAATTTCTCGTCACATTGTATCTTGCACTCATAATGAAACATTAAATATAGATAAAAAAATAATTAATTGCACAGTTTGTCTGAAATTTACGAAACAAATCTTTTTAGTCTAGTTAGTCTATGATTGAAAAATAATTGCTAAATAAAAATAAAAGTGCTATAGTACTTAAAAACTTTTCACCTCCTCAACTAAACAAGACCTTAGGCCTTGTTTAGTTCACCCCGAAAACCAAAAACTTTTCTAGATTCCCCATCACATCAAATCTTGGAGCACATGTATGAAACATTAGATATAGACAAAAATACAAACTAATTGCACAGTTTGCTTGTAAATCACGAGATGAATCTTTTAAGCCTAGTTAGTCCATGATTAAATAATATTTGTTAAATAAAAATGAAAATGCTACAGTGCCGAAATCCGAATTTTTTTGAACTAAACAAGGCCTTATTATGAGAATGCCCCTGAAATAAAACCAATTAGAGCATCTCCAACAGTTTTGTATATTGTTTTTGCATTCTTGATTTTTGCCAAAATTCACAAAAACATTTCTCCAACAGTTTTGCATATTGGTTTTGCATTTTTGGAAACTTGGCAAATTTCAGAGGAGGCTTGGCATTTATGCAAATCCATCTGCGACTTGGCAAACACCGATCTACCGTGACTCCCGTGCGCGACCGCGACTCCCACGCGCGATCGGAAACCCCCCCAATCCACCACTCCTTCCTCTACATTGCCATGGCGCACACGGGCCTCGCCACCGCAATGCTCGTGCTCTACGGCCTCTACCTGCTGCTCGCCGACTTCCTCCGCCTGCTGCAGTGGGCGCTGCTCTGCTCTGTCCCGCTCCGCGAGACGCAGCGCGTGAACGTCGCCTTCTGGGCGCCGCACTGCTCGCGCTGCCGCTCGCCGCGCTCCAGTCCTCGATCACCACGCTCGCCGACGTGCGCGCCGCGCTCCCGCACCGCCCGCTCCCAGACTCGCCAGCGTTCCCACGTCTCCTTAGCTGGCTCGTCTCCTTCTTCTTCTTTCTCATCCTCTTCGAGCTCCTCAACACGAGTGGCGGTGGACTTCCTCAACGCGAGTAGCAGCGGACTTTCTGAACGCGCGAAGAAAGCCCGTGAACTGACCGAGGCCGTGCATGAAAACTTTCGGCAGTTGGGTCCACATTTTGGTAAATGACAAGTCATATTTGCAAAACTCTTGGAGATGTCTTATTTTTTTCCTTCCCATTTGCTTTGTAGAGTTGGCAAACTCCAACAAATGGTAAAGAAAAAATGCCAAACTGTTGGAGATGCTGCCCTGCTTAATAACACTATTCTCTTTATATGCAACTATTACCTTTATAAAATTATCATGCAATATTCTGATGATTATGTTCTCCTTATAAAATTACCAGTGTTGACATCAAAAGGACAAGAGAAGTTGTCATTTGGAACTTGGGAATCACATACAAGCAAAAAAAGCATTAAATTTGGGACAATTTGGAGTAAATTGAGCAAATCCTAGGAAAACCGACTCAGGCTAGTTTCTCGATGATCGAACCTTCTAAGTACCTTGTCGTTGCCACCTCTGTACGAACCGTGCATAGGCTTTTCCCAAACCACCCTAAGTCGATTTTGTCTATTGGAATCTATTTTAAGCTAAATTCAATGTAAACTCCTCTGACCTTGTGAGAAATTTACATATTATTATACTTTAGAAAGGTTTTCTATTAGGATAAGATCACCCCCTCTCTACTTATAATAGGATTATGGCCGATTAAGTTTAATCGTACACAATTGAAAACAAAATCTACTCTATAACTTTTTCTCCAAATCTTTTTCAACCTCCATATTGTTGTTAATCGCTTGATCCGAGAAAACCAACAATGACACCCTAGGTTTGTTTGCTAGCCGATCTAGGAAAACCCAATGACATATCCTTGCCTTTATAGGGTTCCTCCTAGACGAGAACTTTGATAGCTTCTTTGCTAGTTTACTCGAAAACTAGTTGTTCTTTGTCCATAGTGCAATAGCTATCATTGCTGGTTTGCTTGAAAACCTTGCTGCTCTTCACTGCAAATGCTTGGTGGTTATCCGCTGTGTTCTTCGGTCCATTTGCAACCCGTGTCTTCTTATTGATCTTTACGTCCACTGTTACAGTCATTTAACCCACCATGTAAATGCTACACGATGGCTTGACGTGTTCGTTTAACAAGTTGTTTATCCTGAGTAATCACTGTTTAGTCTGTTTAAAAGGTCATCTAGCTTGAATAGATAGTTAAATGATAGGTGACTGTTTAGTCTATTTAAACGTTTAGACTAACATTGTTTACATCAACACACTTTTTAACGACTCAATTGGGGAATAATTCATTTTGGCTCTAGCAACCGAATTTAGTCTTGCCTAGCCAAATTTTTTATTGATCTATCCCTTTTGTGTTCGTCGTCACTATTGCATCTAGCCCAAAAGGTCGAGCACATCTGTTATTAATCACCTGCAATTTTGCTTGCTGCGGTGATCCTTGGACTCGCCTAAGGACTAGCAGCCGAACTTCAGAGAAAAATAATTGTGTTAGTTTGTTCGCTACTACACTTGCTCATTTACTTGTGCAATTTTTGCTTTCCTTTTGTAGCTCGACTAGTTAAATAGAGTATTTCGAGTAGCTTGAGTGCTCTAGTAGTAGGTTGTTGTTTTACCTTCCCACTAGAATTGTGTAGGAGTGCTTGCTTTGTTTGCTACAGACACGCTTATTAGGATAACCTTTGTTACTAACATTTATGCCTAATGTTTGTGTAGCTTATATATTTTTAAATAGGCTATATATTTACCCCCTTTAGCTATGTTAGAGGTCCTTACAGCTTGGCGGGGTTGTCAATGTTGCCGCCAAGCTGACATGCTCTCATTTGGAACGCCACCACTGCCGCACCCTCGGCCAAGCAACCTTCAATGTGTCCTTTGCCACGTCATCACACACGGAAAGCACCGTCGATGGGACAGGATGATCGAGAGGCACTAGTGAGATTGAGTCATTGAGAGATAGAGGGCGGTTGAGTTGTGTGAGGAAAAGGAGGGAGTTGGAGAGAGAAAAGGCTAAGGCTCCGTTCGTTTATGCCATTCCTGGCCAGGAACGGTCAGGAATGGTTCCGATGTTGTATAAAGTGCTGAAGAAAAGGCATACCAGGATTGAATTCAGACCGGGTTGGTCCACAACCGAACGGAGCCTAAGTGAGAAAGATAGGGCACGATATGAGAAAGATAGGGCACGATATATTCTAGATCTAAAATAAGTTGTAGAATGTCTAAGGCCTATCTCTAAAAGTGAATTTTATATTTTTTGAGGTGAACCCTTCAAGATGCCTATTTCTGTTAATCAAGTTTTTTTTTGTAGATGGTTATTATTTATGGAACAATGGTTTTATTCGCTTGAGCTTATCTCTTTCAGTCATAACTTTTCTGCCAAGCGACTAGACTTGATCTTTGTAAATGAATCAACCGCCTCTCTGAAGCTTACAAGCTATTTCGATAGGGAGAAGGTGCTAATTTTTGACCACATGTGTAAATAATATATGGCATGTCTCTTATATTCGATTTTGTGCTAGCGTGTACGTTGTATTTGGACTAAGGAGGTATTAATGTGTGAGGAGTGGGCCGGATTGGCTTGTTGGGCTTATGGTACGTCTAAATGGAACGAAATGAAGAGAGATGGGCCACTTTGGGAGAAAAAAGATTTCGGTTACAATAGTCAAATTTTTGTTTAGTCAACATGCATGTAAAGAATAACTAGCAAATATGCCCGTTGTAACAGGAGAAACAAAATTATTAAAAAAAAGGACCAGGGAATGCTCTCCTTGTTTCTTCCCACATTGTAGTTCTAATCTTTCATATAAGTTAGCTAGGAGTTTTGTTGCCGAATATTAGAGATTTTTTTGTCCATAGGATTACAAGGGAGATCTATACTGACTATTTATGTTGTGTCTCTCTATGAGAATTGCAATGGTATATACATATAGTTTGGGAGTATATTTATTTATACCAATTTGGATAACAAATCACTCAAGATCTGAGTTTATGGTTTGATCCATGAACTAAAGAGAGCTTAAATATAGTTTACATTTTAAAAAAAAAAGGAATTACGGGAGATTATTCACCTTGGCACCCATCGGCACTCGACGCTGTTTTGGGCCTCCAGATGAGTACGAGTCAACAGTTTAGTTCAAGCGACGGGCCGGACGTGATGTGAACCCCAATCATACAACGGCCTGGTTTCACTTTTATCGCCCATGCCACCCGACCCTCTGCCCGCAGGCCACAACCGTTGCGTGTGTTTGTTGGAAGAAGAGGCGAAGATTCAGCACCATATCGGCCACCCAGAGCTGAGCGCAGAGATATAGAGCTACAAAAGCAAGTGTAACACCCAAATTTTGATTTTCAAATAATAGGATTTAATTTGATTTATTTAAGTATTATTGTGAGCATTTAATTTAGTAAATAAATAATTTTGTTGAAATTAAAATCTATCATAAGGATAGAAACATGTTTATGCACTCATGTTGGGGCATATTTTATTTTGTGTTGACTTCTTTTGGTTTGAATTTAGTTGTACTCGAATTTCTTTTTGAAAATGCTTTGGAAAATAAAATGAAAAAAAAGAAAAAAAAGAAAGGGAGAGCCATCTGCTCTCGGCCTGTTGACCAAAACGGCCGAGGCCGAAAACCCCCTGGCCTGCTTTCCTTCCCCCCCCCCCGCGCAGCCCAGCTAACCACCGCGGCCCAAACCGCGGGCCAAGGCCCACCAGCGCGCCTCCCCTTCTCCCTCTCTTCTCTCACTGACATTCCGGACCCACATGGCAGCGCCTCCATCTTCCTCGCGCCGCACCGAGCCAGACGCGAGCTGCAATCCGACCCGTACCCGAGAACTCCGGGATTTCCTTGCCAAAGTGCCAAACTGAGCGCCCTATAAGACTCCCGGCATCCGCCCGTGCACTTCTTTTCGCATCTACACGCGTAGCCGAACCCTAGACGCCGTTCTTCGCCGAGTTCGAGATCCCGCCGAGCTTGGAGTCGAACTGCCCCCGCCGCGAGTCCTTTCCCTTGCTCCTAGGCCCGAGAAGAGTCGCTAGGTGAAACCGCGGTGAGCTCCTCGTTCTACCGGAGTTTTCCTTTCGCGATTTGGTGCACGGAAACGAGGGAGCCGTGACTCCGGTGAGCCCAACAATGGCGCCGCCGCCGGAGGCTTGAAGTCCGGCAAGCCCGCCGCCGGAGACTCCCTGGAGATGCTTTGGGGCGTCCGATCGACGATCAACGGCTGTAAAAAGAAGATACCACTTCGCCGGGATTTTTGCTAAAGAGACCCCCTGGATCTGAGAAACCAACCCGAGGTCCTAAAGACGTATTCCGGTGCGGCTCAGAAGAAAATACGTTTTCTGTTATTTACAGAATTGCCATTGGGAGTATTTTGCTCATAACGTACTCACTTTAACTCCGTTTTTGTCCATCCAAATTTCGTTAGATTCGTATTTACGAGCTCTACATGTTAGAAGTAATTTTTCACTGTTTTGAAACTTTTTAATTTCCTGGTACTATTTAATTAACTATTTCTCTATAGGAAATCTTGGAAAATTCATATCTTCTACGTTTTAATTCCGATTTTCGTGAACTTTACGTTTGTGTGATCGTAGCGCTGCGTAGAATATTTTCATAAACTTTTATCTTTGA